>Ga0209149_1000213_pt1 | contig 23081 bp, 9 predicted proteins | sample WorMetTyACAVOLI2_FD_187423 | JGI IMG/M metagenome (GOLD analysis project Ga0209149, IMG submission 187423) | Marine gutless worms symbiont microbial communities from Max Planck institute for Marine Microbiology, Germany - Olavius algarvensis... ... | reverse complement strand
TGATAGTTAGACATGGACACTTTGATACAAATGCAACATTAACAACAAATAAAATATGATATGTGCAAGGACATATCTAGGCCTTGGCTAGAGTGTCTAGGCACCCTGTGGAAACACCCCCCCCCCGCCGCAAACGACGTTAAGCCCGTACTGTACTTTTGGCCGGATAAGGCATTATGGACTTCAAAAAATGTACCAGACTGCACCAGAACTGCAATTTTAAGACTAAAATTCCAGAATTTTCTGGAAAGGGGAGTCCTCTGTTTTAACAGCTTTAGTGCGGGCCCAAGTTTATAATTCTAGCTACGTCCCCAGATTTGCAATTTATCTAGCATTACCTAGAAACTAACTGAACAATAAATATAGCCTCTGGATTTCACTGTGTAATTTATGCATAGCTGTAGATGTCTGCTTATGTGAGTTTTTGTTTGTATGTGTGCAATATTTTAGCGTGCATAGGAAACTGTATGGAATGCTCCCACACCTTGGACCCCACAAAGTCTTTGTCGACCTGCACCAAGTGCAACGACAAGTTTGCTTTGACTCCAGAGTATAAGTGCGAAGGTGTGTAGAGTGTGATTTACACAATGATTAATAGCTGCTACATCTCATTGCATGTTGCAGATACAGGGTGACGCAAAGAAATGAGACCACTGTGTCTGATTGCTTATATATAAAAGTCCCGATTGATTTATGTGATTTTTGGCACTAATCGAAAAAATAAATAAGTAAATAAGAGCACAATTTACTGATTTTTAGTTAATTAAAATCATGCAAATTAGTATAGGAGTTTTAATGATGTCCACAACGAAAGAGTGGCCTTACTTTTTGCCACCCTGTATATAATGCACATGACGTTTTGTGATCATAGAAGATGCTGCTTTGGTACTATACGGTGGTCAAAAAACGTCACCCAATTTATTTTATTGTGGTTTCTACAAATGTTGACCAATTTCTATAATATTTAGCACATAATGCGAAGTTAATTTGCAATGTGCCAGGTGCCCGGGGCCATTGAGACGTTTTCATGATTCTGGCGCCGGATATAAATATCCAGACTTACTTGCTTACTTACTAACACAACAATTACTGATTTACCCGCTTCACCTACATACTGCTGCTACACTACCTTGGGAAAAAATAATTTGATGCTTACATCTTCCAGCAAGACAGTGTACCAGCACGGCGTCCTCGTCAGATGATCGTGCTACTGCAGCGTGAAACTTTGACATTAGTTCCTCCTGACTTATGGCCTCAGAATAGCCTTGATCTTAATTCAGTTGACAATGAAATATGGGGCATGATGCACGATGGAGTGTATCAGAATCCAGTTCAAGACGTGGGCGACCTGAGGCAGCGCTTGATCGACGCTGCTTGCAAAGCATTGTGGACGGTGCTATTGTGTATTTCTAGTGTGGAAAAATTACCTTTGCAACGTCATTTGCTCAGCTACAGTTTATGTTCGAAGTGTCACGTGTTCATGTACACAAACGAACACTGTCAAAGGCTTACTTGGTATCACTGTATAACTCAAATGATGTCCTGGTTAACGCAACGCAGTCTTTCGACGAGATGCATCTTCAGATAATTGATGTCACGAATCCTGTCATGTATTGCTGGTGCTGCAGCATGCCACACACATTCATACTCAACTGAATATTATGGTTAATTAGGTTAATGACTGGCGAAGTACGCTATGGTGACATACTCAAAAAGTGTTAAAATGCTTAGACAAGATTACAAACAATTTCTGTTGTACAAGTTCGCTTTGAGCATTGTCGGGCGTCAAGAAAGGCCTGTAAAAATATGCCAATCTAGCATCTCCAAAGTTTTCCTGAGAGAAATTTGGAGGATAATGGATAGTCAGAGAAACCAAGGAAATGGCCTATATATGTTGTATGTTGTTGTTATCGTTGTCGTCGTAATCATCGTGTGATTTTTCATTATTTCCACCGTTGATGCGTGTGTGTTTTGGTAGTTTGCCCAGACGAAAACTGCCGAAACTGTACGTATTCAGACACAGTTCGCAAAACAGTCTGTGACCTTGGCAGGTGCAGTGACGGAACGTACCAGGACGTCAGTGACTCAAGACACAAATGCCATGGTGAGTAGCTAACCATATAGCTCTGTAGTGGCTTGATATACGCCAGCATTGGATGTTGCAGTCGCTATCGTCTTCGTTCCGCCAGTTGCCATCAGCTCTTTGTCTCACGACACTGCCACAATGAGTGCGGCCGTTGGACCTATGCTGTCGCTGGTCTGGTGGCCTGGAAATCGCTGTCTGCTCACCTCCGGGATCAGACGTTGATCTTCCACAGCAGCACAGCTTCAGAACTGTACTCAAGACACACTTTTTCGGCGTACCGAGACACATTGCGTGTTTGGCGGAATGACGGACTTCTCGTTCCTCTGCACTTTCATTCCCGGGAGCGAAAAGTCGACAGATGGAACTTTCGCTCCCGTGGAACTTTTTTTCCGTGGAAGATTCGCTCCTTGGAACTTTCGTTCCTTGGAAGCGAAAGTTCCAAGAGAGATGTTTACGTTTTTATGACCACCCCCTTACCTCCAGTCGGCCACATCTGAGATGCGATGTTGGTCTGGAGGAAGTGGAATATTAACAGAACTGTCTCTGTGCTACAGTATTGTGTGCCATTATAATGGTACACGATGATATGAGCAGTTTTTACAGGTTGGTTGACTGGTTTGGGCTTTGATCTTGCTTGGTTTAGCTCTATCGTCCGAGTGCCTCTGTATCTTCGGTCTTTATGGTGCTATATATACAGTAAAAATATTTTTACATCCTTTTTACCTATTGGTGAGCTGAGCCTAGTGGGATTGGCCCTTGACCTGGTTGACTGTCCATTGCCCTTCTGTGCTATGACACTGCTGGTTGGGTCACGTGACCCCTTACGTCCCCAAAATGACCTATATAATGTGTCGATTAGAACGTTAAACCCTACTACACTACAGGGTGAGGCAAAATAAAATATCCCAACGCGAAAATCGCGATATCTATATAGCGCAATAATATTTTTACACAAAATTGTCCTCATGTTTTCACAAGTCTGTTTAATTTTACTCAGGTAACTTAATATTTGGTGAAGTGTCTTAGCATCAAAGTCAATGTTTGATTTTCGCTAATCGTTACTGACCCATGCTCATCAATCCATTTACATATTGCTTTCACTGAGCACAGCTTTCAACCCTTTACCGGAAATTTTGCAACAATTGTTCGGTATCCAAAGCCAAGTTTCGGCAATGTCTCGATCCGAGCTTTATCTCCGTACATATATTTACCCATAACCAAAGTAATAGGCCTAACTGCAATTATGACTTGAAATATTAAAGACATTATTACAATGCTATGTTGCACGTAAACATAGAAAAAATGATGTCACAACAAAAGTGGTACTTGTTGCTCAATTGTTCAATTGTGAAATTTGCATTTCCATCAACTTGACATATGTCAAGTAAATACAGCACAAAGCAGTGCGCTAGTTCACAGTATTGTGACAAACAAATGAGCGAAATTTGGTGCAAAAATGTTTAGGCGTTTTTGAGATACAGCAATTTTTGTGTTGGGATATTTTATTTTGCCTCACCCTGTATACTATACGTCATTATGAGTCACGTGTCATGTACCAGCCAATAGTAAATGTCCTTAGCATGAGAAACATGGGTCAGCTATTTTACCGCAAGGTTAACAAACCGAAGTTTAGTGAAAGATTAGTTCACTTGATGCAATGTAAAATGATTTAATTTACAGTTTTACAGATTTACAGTTAATAAATAAGCAGAGGTTAGTTTACTGATGAATAAACTGCATTTGATGCAACCGGACCTAAATAGTTAACTTTTCAAATGTTAACATTATTGTGTATTTGGTAACATAGTCTATTAAGTAATACATTCTGACAGTTACTAGAAATATTTTAAACCATGGTGATTGAATATTACGGCTATCTGTGCTTGTTCCAGAGTGCCCAGACTCCTGCCAGAAATGCACTCGTGATGAAAGTGGCGTGAGATGTGATCAGGACGGCTGTAAAGATGGATATTATTTCAAAAACGATACCAAAAAATGCTTAAGTACGTGAGTCTGTATTCACAAGACAGTTGCTTGCAAGTCTTGCTGATCTGGTGATGGTTTTATATGTTGCAGTATTGTACAGAAATCACTAGTGTGTTCAGACATTTTTTCGCATCAAATAAAAATTATTCATATTTCACATGCAAGATGAATGTGTGACACGACATGATGATAGCAAAAAAAGCATGCACTTAAGAGCTTGTACAGTGAGTAGACTTAAAAAGTTGGACATGCTCTTAAGTTAAAATCTGTTGACGTCATTCATTTCTGTGTGGTAGACTGAGCTGGCTACCTGTCAGCTTTTTACTGCACGTTGAGTACACACTGTCGTATCGTAATGTACTGTATACACACTATGTCCAGAAAGAAAGAACATCTGTTGTCCACTTGCATAGCTCCTAGAAAAATAAGACGCTCAGCTGTCACAGAGAGCTCGTGCGATGCTTCGCGTCATTGAATATTTTGCTAAGTCACTCAAGGTCACTGAACGTCATTTGAAGTGACACCCCTGAGTAGGGCGTGATTATAACTATGTCTGTATCTCGTACTGTTTCTGACATATTTAGCATCAACTAATGGCGTGACCTTGTCTCCCTTGAATTCTGGGTTAGAGGTCACTCGAGGTCATTGAAAATGGTACCATTTGAAAACTTGGGCATGGTTTCCTCTTTGCATTCTATAGCAAATATGGCTGTATCTTTAACCATTTTTGAGATATTTCAAATAATAACGTCACCTTAAAATCTTGGTACATCCTGCATTGACGCCCGTTAAGGGGGTTCCCGTCGGAATATTGCCATACCGTTTGGTATGGAAAAAAACTACAATGATGTGGCTACCCGACTCATGATTATTTTGATCAATGTATTTAGCCAATCATGACTTAATCTTCTGTTATAGAACATTTTAACCAACAATTTTGTTCCATACTCTTTACACATTCACAAAAATTTAATGAAACGTTTATCTTGAACCATAAATACCACTTAGCAACAACATTTTTACTGATGACACTTTTATAATGTCCCTGTCTGTAAAGGATATTTAAAAGATGTACTACTTATTTTTCGAAGTGTAGATTTAGCATTTGATCAGCTATATTATGTGAAGTTTTAGTTTTAAAATGATTAATTTAGCTAGAACCTGCGCCAGGAAATAAAAATTTTTTTATTTTACTGAATACAGCAAAGTTGATGCTTTTAGCTTAGGTGATCTATGACTGTTCACAATGCATGCATTTGTGATGTTTGAAGGTTGTAGTTCAGGATGGCCAAACTGCAAACATTGCAGTGAGACGGAAGGCTGCTGGGAACAACAGTGCATGCCTCAATACAGCATTGATGTGAATAATTTAGAGAGTGGCTGCCAAGGTATGTCATCCTTCTGCTACATGAGCAGTAGTCTTGTCGTGGACGAAGACCACTCTGTTTTTGCTCGCATTCGTATTTGTTCTTTTTTCTTTGTCACCAATTATTGCAACCAAGCTTTCTCGCTACGTTCACCAAAATGTACGGGAACATTCATGAGGACGACATGCTGGCACGATAGTGCTTTGAGTCGGGTACGATTCCAGATGCGGTGCCGAATCACTCATCTGTTTGATTAACACTGGGAGATAGAGCATTTTGTGACTTGTTCACGCGCCCAGCTTGAGCCATTGGACTGATTCTTGTGCTCAATCGCTCAAACGATATGTTTCCGCTAAAAGACAGTCCTTTTCATGATCAGGGTGATGGGTGACGTCATGTGGGGAAAATCTGTCTCAAAACTCCACAAAAGGCATGAATAGGCAGTTTCAAACCAAAGCAATATCGTATTATCTCCGGAAATATTAATCCGATCAACGACAGATTTTAGGACCCAGTCCGTCATTACCCCAAAGCAAATTTAATATGGCTGACATCTGCCATCTTGAAAATCGATATGACGTCATGTGTCCACCACGGGTAGTCCAATTCAGATGAAGTTTGGCAGCGTGATACGCAATAACATGCCAGTTACAGTGATGTGGTCAAAATTGAACTGGTAGTAGAATTCCAAGATGGCAGATATTTTTCAAACCGGAAGTAGTTATCTCTCAGCCGTGGATTGAGACATGTCAACGAAATTTGGTTTGCTGGTAGATTTTGCCAATTTGAAGACAATGACGTCAAGAAAATGGGTTATGGGTTTTCTCCTGATTCAAATAAATTGATTTATTGATTGGTTGAGAAAAGCGCAATCGGAAGTAGCATTGAGCCGTCGCGGCTGCCATCTCGAAAACTGATACGTCATTACTCCGCCGCAGACGGTTGATTTGGACGAAATTTGGCCGCCTAATGCAGAATAACATGGCGATAACGGCGATATGGTAAAACTCAAAACCGGAAAAAGAATTCCAATATGGCGGACGTTTATTTTTCCAAAACGGAAGTAGTTATATTTGAGCCGCGGATTAAGTTATCCCGACGAAATGTGGTTTGCTGATAGACTTTTACCCTCACCCAATACGAAACAGGAAGTAAAACTGTGCAGCTGCAGTCGCCATCTTGAAAATCAATATGACACCAGAACTCAGCCGAGGGTGGTCTGGTTTGGATAAAAGTTGGTATTCCGATGCGGAATGAATGCCAATAATGGTGATAGGGTCAAAATCGAATCCGGAAGTAGAATTCCAACATGGTGGACGTTTGTTTTTCATAATCGGAAGTACTTATGCCTATATTTCAGCCGTGGGTTGAGTTGTTCTGACGAAATTTGGTTCGCAGATACAATTTAACGTTCTAAAGAGAGCGACGTCACCAAATCCGAAACTGGAAGTAAAATTGTGCCGCTGTGGCCGCCATCTTGAAAATCGATATGAAATCATAACACCGCCGTGGGTTGTCCTATTTGGATGACATTTGGTGTCCGATGCAGAATGAAAAACAACTGACAGGGATAGTGTCGATATTCGTCCATATTAGGAATCCAAACCTGGGTTTACGGGGTCCCAGGTAACCCGTGGTTTTTAATCCCGCAAACCTGGGGTTGTACTTGGGTTTGATGGGTTTAATTTTCGGCCGTTTAAACTGAAAACCGTCACATTCTAGTCACAACATCAGCATAATACATTGAAGCTATGCGACTGCATTGCATCTTATGTTGAGTGCCAGTATTTCTGAACAATAAATGCGACATTTTGACGTGCTTAGCTCGCGCTACGACTGCTTTGGTTGTCACGCGTAACTTGTGCATTCGATTGCATAATGGTGTAATTGGTAAAATATTGTACCAGTACCACGGGTTACCTGGATTTCGTATATAATCGGCAAATGGCTGACTTACTGCTATTTACTGAATATATGAATATAATAGAAATCATTTCTTACTTCAGATAACTTGTTAGTCATGTGTGTCACTGTTGGTTCGTTGGTAAAGCCGAATGCCCACGACGCGATTTTCTTGCGCTAGAAGAAAGCACTAGGCAACTAAGATAGGCTATGACTATTTTATAGTGTGCTCAAAAACCAGCTGGGGTGGCTTGATCTGCTGCAGTCGGAATACTGCAGCCGTCAGAGACTGCCAAACACCAGCTTGTCAATATTCCATGAGATCAGCTGCTAGAAAACAGTTATATACTAGTGGCAAATGCGCTACTTGTGTGCTAGCAACTTACTTGCTAGATATTGCTTGCAAGTGGCATGAGACGTTGCAAGTTCTCGCGCTATAGCTACCAGCACTAGTTTCTATCGCTAGCTAGAAATCTGCGTCATGTGCGTTCTGTTTAAATTTCTGCAATAGTCTTTCTCCTTAGTAGTACAGCTTTTCTGACAGCGTTATCAATTTCTACCTCGTGTGTAAAAAAAACTTTACAGTGCTCCATGGTGCTGCCACGGTAGAACCCTCGCTTTTTCACTTCAGGCTGAAAACGTAACCTTTTCCACAAATCCTTCAACTGTCGTACATTTCTGGTACCTCTGGACTGCCTTTGCGTATTATCGGACTGGACCAGAATTATTGTGCTTATAGTTTATTTTTAGTTTATTTATTCGTTAATTTTCTGTTTTTTATGCAGTGGATTAAGCTGGAGTAGGCTACATGTTAAATTTAGTATATCATATATCATCGTAAACACTTGTGAAATATTTAACAGTCTCAGAATGTGTTCCTTAGTACTGGTAGTCAAAGATTAGTTTATCTAGTGATGTTCTGTGTCAGTGCTGTTACGAGCTACGTTTGAACATTGGTGTAAATGACTTATTTTTGCCGCGCGACTGCAGCCTAGCCGCGGTCCTTGTCGTCATGTGGTGTTTGTCCGCCTGAGTGTCTGTTACGTTCGTGTATTGTGTCGAAACAAGAAAACGTATCATCAAACTTTTTCATTGTCTGGTAGCCCCACCATTCTAGTTTTTCCCACACCAAACAATGTGACAATATTCCGACAGGGACCCCCGTAACGTGGGCGTCGAATATAAGTGGGGTATGCAAAAATCGCAATTTGCGACCAATATGACATTTTATCTCAGATAGGGTCATAGTTACTATGGAATGCGAAACAGTAAAGGAAACAGTACTAGCCCTACACATAAAAATAGGTCTCGATAAGGGCGTCGTTTGGGTCACATCACCCTTTTAAAGTTGAGCATCTAATAATACGATGGACAACTTAATAATACGATGGACAACTGACTGGATGACTGGTGGAGTATCGAGTATAGTCAGCAAATTTTGACCATGAGTACGTTGAAAATAGCAAGCGTCGACTTTGTTTATATCAGTCGACGGTTATGCCAAAGAGAACAGAACAGAATTTATTTGTACGCATTTTTGTAACTATGAAACCAAAGTAAGTGTGCTGTAGGTATTGTACCGTACTGCTGAAGCTAACTACAGACAGATGCAGTTGCGCGGCCTATCTGCGATAGTAGAAGCAGAGCTTGTTGTTTTAACATGCTTCGTTCACCGTTGTCGTGCTGTTGAGAGATGACATCATGTTTGTTTGTATGTTCAACAGAGTGTGGTGTAGGTTGTGAGCGGTGCACCATCAACGGAAAAGATAAAGTCTGCACTGCATGTTTCGAAAATGGCTATGTACTCAGCGATGGCAAATGCCTCAGTGAGTCATTTTCCCAAGCATTATATTTCCTATCACGTCAAATTACTGCCGAAATTCTCAAATACAAATAAACAATGCAAATACAAAAATTGCATTTCTGTTGTGCCTCTTTCTCCAAAAGTGACCAGCGGCGCAGTTCAAAACTTACGAAGTGTATACGCAAGTGAACAAATGGCATTTTATCGGTTTTCTGAAAGCTACTGGGTCGTCGACAACTTCAAGTTCTTTGGGTAGACTGTTCCAGGCTGAAGGGCTGGCGCATGAGAAATTGTGTTTGCCGAACTTGACAGCAGTGCGTGGTACATCATAATTTGTGGTGGCAGAACGAAAACGTTGTCGTCAATATAGCAGATCGGCACAGGCAGTGGTCAGGTGGTGAGAGACTGAACTACGCCCTCTGTAAACTTGATGCGTGAGAATACACAATTTGTAGATTATATGGTAGGCCTATTTGACAGAAAACCAACGAAGTTGTTGTAAAGATGAGGTCACATGGTGATCCGGAGATCGGAGATGTCCTTGTGAATGAGTAATATGGGAACAGATAAATATTCCTACGCAGTGGCAAAATGCTTGGTGAGATGTAGTCATTATTACTGGCAGGCCTGCGCGAAGCGCAACCATGCCGGTATCGTTTTTACTCATAGGTCCAAAAATGGTTTTTTTGCTCCGCAGGGGCGACACGTTACTCCGATAAATGTGAAGTTTGGCAAATGGCAAGAGGGAGCTCACCCGTGCCAAATTTCACGTCCATCGCGGCAGAAATGTGGGAATACAGCCCCCAAAACAGTGAAAATTTGGAATTTTGCCCACAAATTTGCCACTCAGGGGCGACTCGTTTGCACAGTTTTTACGAAATTCTTAGCATTTGTACGAGTCTATAGGTAGCTTTTAAATTTTAATTTGGTCGCTTTCGGGGACAAACAACCAAGTTATAAGCATTTTCCCACAGTGGGGGCATTTTTTCTCAAATTTTCGATAGGCCTAGCGGCGAAACTACTGATCAAAAAAGTTAGTGGGATGCAAAAAGGTACAGACCTGCTCTGTCAGCTCTGTCACAATGCCAAGTATGGTGGGGATCGTGAGTTGTTCGCCGGCTGTAGACGAAAAAGTGTGATTTTTTTTGTCTGTCTGTTTTTGTCACGCTTTGGAATGACGAAGTTTGTGATAACGGAAATGCTATGAAGCCGTGTAATTTTCAAAACAATTATGGCGTCATTGCGTAGAGGAAGGTTTGTAGTTGTGCACCTATATTTAACTGTGTCTGTGGATCCCCATAATTTTCCATTAGGGGTAAATTTATACCAAAAATTACTATTTTTCTCGATCTTTGGGGCTGTAAGCCCATATTTTTAGAACCACAACGCTGAAATTTGGCACGCGGGATGGGGACCTCGGACTCCTTCCCCCAAGCCAAATTTTGTATAAAAAATCGCGTAAGGGGCTATAGCCCTTATGGGCAAATTTATACCAAAAATACCAATTTTGGCAATTTTGGGGGCTGTAAGCCCACATTTTGAAAGTGACAACGGTGAAATTTGGCATCAGGGTGTGGGCCTGGGACTCCCTCCCCATGCCAAATTTTGTAAAAATCGTTTAAGGGTATATACCCCTTTTGGGCAAATTTATAGCAAAAATTACCAATTTTGGGGATTTTGGCGGCCCACAGTTTAAAGCCACAACGGTTAAATTTGGCGCTAGGGTGCGGGTGCGGACCTTTGACTCCCTCCCCATGCAAAATTTTGTAAAAATTGTTTAAGGGGAGTGTCCCCTTAGGGGTAAATTTTTTACCAAAAATTCGAAATTTTCGCAGTTTGAGGTATTTAAGCTGACATATCTATCTATATCAACAATGTTCAAATTTTGCTTAACAGAACGGACGGACCTCCCACAACACAAAATTTCGTCAGAATCGCTCAAGGGGCCTGCCGGTATTGCATTTCTCCGCAGAGATGATGCATATTGACTTCTTGTTAATTATTGTCATTTAACTTGTATAAATGTGGAAAAGTTGTTGGTAGTTTGTGGAGTTCTTTTTTGATTAACCCAAAAGAATCAACTGGATCTGAGAAATATGAAGCAGACAGGTTAACCGGCTAAGGTAAATCTGAATATTTCCCATTGAAACAATTGTGCGTGTGTAGTTGTGTGTTTGTGGAACGACTGTAAATGTATTTAAAAGTGTAGTTTTGATTGCAAACGTTGATGTGGGACATAATAGTTGTGCCACATGCAAGCATCTGCACTGTGTCCAAAAAGCATGACTATGCCGTCGACAGTAACTTGAATTTCATGAATATGTTGGATGCCGGTAAAACTGGAATGATTGGGCTACCATTTACAAATTTTTTGGCATACTTATTACTAAGGCTATAGGCCACCTATAGCTGTTTTTATTTTCTCGTCTTACCTTATTTAGTGCAACTGCTTTACTTTCGGAAACTGTCGAGGCCTAAATATCAGTAAAAATTAAATACAAGAACTTAGTTATCGCAAACAGATCGCGCGTAAGCTGCGCACACAGTACGTTGAGAGCATTCATAGACCTAAATATTACACCCTGACCTTGAAACCTAGGTTAAGGGTCACATAAGGTCACTGAAAACGGAACCATTGGACAGATCATACACGACTTAGTATTAGTCGAGCTATTTGACGCTAAATATTATTGTAACCTTGCAATGTGGGTTAGAGGTCACTTCTCGTATGCGAGGTCACTCAAGGTTATTGAAAGTGGTACCATTTGAAAGCTTGGGTACGGTTTTCTATTCGCCTTCCATAGTAACTATGGCTGTATCTGCAGCCATTTTGGAGATATTCAGCGTCAAAGAATGCCCTGACCTTGAATCTGGGTTTGGGGTCCTTCAAGGTCATTGAAAGTGGCTCGGTTCGATTGACCATGCATGACTTTCTATTAGTCCGCCATTGTAACTTTAGCTCTATCTTGTACCATTTGCGGGTTATTTGACGTTGAATAATATCATGACCTTGACATCTGGCCTATACGTCACTCAAGAACATTGAAACTGGTGCTATTCAAAAGCTTGGGTACGGTTTTCTATTCGCCTTCCATAGTAACTATGGCCGTATCTGCAGCCATTTTGGAGATATTCAGCGTCAAAGAATGCCCTGACCTTGAAATCTGGGTTTGGGGTCCTTCAAGGTCATTGAAAGTGGCGCGGTTCGATAGACCATGCATGACTTTCTATTAGTCCGCCATTGTAACTATAGCTCTATCTTGTACCATTTGCGGGTTATTTGATGTTGAATAATGCTTTGACCTTGACATCTGGCCTATAGGTCACTCAAGGTCATTGAAACTGGTGCCATTCAAAAGCTTGGATGCGATTTCCTATTCTGCTTCTATAGTAACCATGGCCGTATCTGCAGCCATTTTGGAGATATTCAGCGTCAAAGAATGGCTTCACCTTGAAATCTGGGTTTGGGGTCCTTTAAGGTCATTGAAAATGGCGCGGTTCGATAGACCATGTACGACTTTCTATTGGTCCGCCATTGTAACTATAGCTCTATCTTGTACCATTTGCGAGTTATTTGACGTTGAATAATATCGTTACCTTGATATCTGGCTTAGAGGTCACTCATGATCATTAGAACTGGTGCCACTCAAAAGCTTGGGTGCGGTTTCCTATTCGCCTTCTATAGTAACTATGGCCGTATCTGTAGCCGTTTGTGAGATATTTAGCGTCAAACTGTGGTGTGGCCTTGAAAACAGGGTTAGTGTTCGTTCAAGGTCGTTGGAACTGGCACCATTTGATAGATCGCATACGAGTTCTTATTCGCCTTCCATAGTAACTATGGCGATATCTTGTATCGTTTGCAAGATATAGCGACTTATTGGTAGAAAATCGCGAAATTTTTATACCCCCCTGTATTTAGCGCCCCCGCAGGGGGTGGCCCTGTCGGAATTTCGTGAATATGTTGGATGCTGGTAAAACAAGAATGATTGGGCTACCGTATGGTGAAAAAAGCTGTGACGATATGTTAAGCTGTTTTCATCTGATACCGGAACGTCACAGACAAACAGACGGACTTACTGATAGACGAACAGATTTGCTATATCAATATCGCGCGTCAGTATATCGCGCTTCAGTATGCTGACGCGCGATAAAAATCTTGAACATTACATGGGAAGATGCGATTCAGATCAAAAATCTCTATCTGTCAAAGGGGTAGGGTGCATGAAGGCTGTTGAATTTCCCGATAAAGTTTTGAAATTTGAAAGCATTGACAGTCTGCTGAACAGAATATGCAAGACGAGTACAATTGCCCGGGAACCAGGCAGTGGCAGGCCTTTTGCGCATAGCGACAAGGACATTGAACAGGTGGAGGAGCTCGCTCAGTCAGGAGGACAAACCAAAAATGCACAGATCAAATCATCAGATTTTGCATGAAACTGGCATTCCCCGTCGAAGTGTGCACAGGATAATTCACCTCAAGCTCTAGCTCATATGCTTCAAACGACATCGTGCTCAGCTGGTATCGGAAGCCAATCGCATCGCCCATCTCGCTGATAAACGACCTTATCGTCTGCCATAAATCTTGTTATTGTTCTTTTATAAAGCATAAGTTAAATAATAAGTAAGTAAACTAATATAGTGACAGTTTTGTATTTAATATCTTAGTATTGTAGCATTTGGAAAATCAGCAATTTCAGGACAGATTCATGATATTTAGGTCTCAACAGTTTCACAAGATAAAATAGCTGGTGAGGTGAGAAAATAAAAATACCTGTCAATGGCCTATAGTCTTAGTAATAAGATTGCCAAAAATTGTTGTAAATGGACAGTTCTACTTCAACTTGTCATTGAAGATGAAGACGTGGTCACATGTTTTGGGACAGTGTAGCGATGCAAACGATGTTATTATAGTGTCATTATAAATGATGTCATGATGATTGCCAGGTTGTGGAGAAAACTGCTTGAGATGCAGAATCATTGATGACGCAGTCAAGTGTAATCCAGGATGGTGTGGAAAAGACTTTGCGCTCAACCAAAATTCAGGGGATAAAAACACCGCCTGCGTTGGTCAGTATTTTTCTCTTCCGGATTCTACCAGTTTTTTTTGTATGATGACGTTTGAACTTGGCTATAGAGCACATCACTGTAATCTGTAAAATAGACACAAGGAACTCACATAATGCACACGCTTTGATCTCATTCAAGAATTCAGTTAAATACTTTCTGTAGAATGGTTGTTAAGTTCTTTTTGTGTCAGTACATGCCAGTAACGTTGCGTCATTCATGGTCTGTTCGGCAAGTTGATAAATATAGCTGCTCCGTAATTGTGCAACTTCTGTGTAACTGGTACAAGCATGAGATGCTCTGTTTTGTTGAATAATGTACTGTATATAATGTATTTTCTGTAAACTGTGGAGTCCGCTAAGGAGAAGTATTGTCTTCTATTCTCATGTTGTCTATGTTGAATTGTTGATGATGTCATTCGTGTGCTATGCACTTCTATTGGTAGACTTTTTATAGGCTGTCTCTTATGTGCAGAACACTAGTCTACACAACACTAAGTGAGATACTGTGAGTACAAAAACATGCCACTCTAGTCTTAGGCATAACTTTGGAAGACGTTAACTAATTTTAAGAATTCAGATTCTGCAATAAATTTGCCGCAAGATCTTTAATATATTTGCCACCGTACCTTAAGCAAGTCACTACACTACCTTGCGAAACTTTGATATGGACACGTTCGACTTTCAGCAGGTCACTCTGATGATGTTCGTGAGTGTATCCAAGTTCGGGAAAATAAACCTTTTCTGCAATAAATTTGCCGCAAGATCTATATTATATTTGCCACCGTACCTTAAGCAAGTCACTACACTAGACCGTGGACCTCGCAATAACATTTGTTATTCTGGACACGTTAAATATTTTTCTGATTGATTGATTGATTGACTACCTTGTGAAACTTCTGCTGCGGACACGTTCGACTTTCAGCAAGTCACTCTGATGATGTTCGTGAGTGTATCCAAGTTTGGGAAAACAAACCTGATATTCATTGATCCTGGGTCAGTAATACTGAGTCAAAGATTAATAGCGCATACTACCTGCCCTGTCGTGTTACTGATTTAGTAGCTATTGCCTTTTGTCATGCGTGATGTCTCTGGCGAGTTCTTTATCTTCTAGCAAGACGCATCGCACACCTGATACAATCATCCTTCTCGAAAGGGAGACACCTGCTTTCATTTCACCAGGCCTGCAGCTCATAACAGTCCAGATCTGAACCCGGTTGACTACAGAATTTGGTGAAAAAATGCAGCAGCGACTCTACCAGATGAAAGTTTATGACGTTGATGTACTGAAGCAGTGTATGTGTGTATCCTTTGTATGGCACATGGCGTGCAGCAAAGCATGATCAGTGACACACTAAATGAGTGGCACAAACGTCTCCGTGCGTCAGTTCATGCCAATGCAGTACATTTAAGCATTTCATCTGACTCATGACCAGCTAACTTTTAGTTTCCTGATTTTGCAAGCATTGACAGCAAACCGGTGTTTTTGTGTTTAATATAGAATTTTGCTATATTTTTTTATTTCGCACAGTAGATAGCGACACGCTTAAAATGTGTTGGGAAATATAACAAGGTTCTTGCTGGAAATTTATTTCTGAGTCCAAATGTGAAAGTCTTTTCCGCATGATGCCTGCAGAAGCGCAGCCTGTGCCGTCGTGTGGTGTCCATCTGACTGTTTGTGTATTGTCAAAATGGCTAAAGATACAGCCACAGTTGCTATGGAATGCGAATAGGACACCGTACCCAAGGTTTCAAATGGTACCATTTTCAATGACCTTGAACGATCGCTAACCCAGATTTCAAGGTCACACCATTATTTAATGCTGAATATCTCTGAAGCGGTACGAGTCAGAGATAGAGACGTAGTTACAATGAATACTAATAGGGACTTACACATACCCTAATATATTCATCTATATTCACCACATAGTGGTAGCAGACATACATGCATATACAAAATAAACCTAACAATCAACTAGTAAGTAATATACAGACATGACAATATGTAAGCATGACATGATATATATAATCAGAGGTGTCATTTCGAATCACCTTGAGCAATCGACCTTGAGTGACTTAGCGAAATATTCAGTGACACTAGGCATTATCTTATCTTATCTTATCTTATTATGCGGCCTCTCTGCGACAGCTGAGCTTCTTGTCATAAGCTAAAAGATTGCGCACCAGCTGCGAACACAAAGTAACAAAAGTAAGTAGTTTACCGAGAATACCATCAAAAAGTCATCAGAAATGTCACTGTTAGAGCACACATGCTTTCCTATTACTGTTACATAGGAACTATGGCCCTATCTTGTAGCATTTTGCACATTTATTGTTGGTCGAAAATCGCGAAACTTGTATACCCAACCTTTATTGAACGCCCCCATAGGGGGACTCCGTCGGAATTTCGCAAAGGTGTTTAGTACTGGAACAACTAGAATGAAGGGGCTAAAGAAAGTATGATGATATGTTAAACCGCTTTGATACAATACCAGTGCGTGACAGCTGGACGGACGGACAGACAGAATTGCAGTATCACACTTCAGCATTGCTGTGGTGACGCGCGATAAAAGAACGCGATAAAAATTGGTCACCATTTGCCAAATTTATGCCCAACACTGGAGTGGCATGTTTTTTGACTCACAATGTAGAAACGTTGTTAACTGTGTTTTTGTAGAATGCCCATCGCACTGTCGTTCCTGCACATTCGACTCTGCCAAGGACAAGACAGTCTGTAATGACAATGAGTGCAATCCAACATATGGAAGAGATGAGGATGGAAACTGCAAAGGTTGGGAACATTTATTTTGATCATTGCAGTGTTAGCTTTTAAGCTTTGCGTGTACTGCATGTTAGGATGTTGTACTGCATGTTAGAATGCAGTACTTGCTACAGCAAGTACTGCATGTTAGAATTTCGTGTAATCTATCTTCGACCACTATGTCCAATGATAAGATCGTTATTATGTATTAGCTAGGATACGCTTACTAACGAATAGGAAAACACAACACTTGCACACTTGCCGTGCTGCGCTGTGTGCGGCACGTTGTACGCAACACCTCACCACTAACTGACAGAACTGCCAAATTAATATTTGACATAAGCTCTGGCTGTTCCAACTGTGTAGGAAACCTGTGGCAGTCCATCCACTGTTCTTGAAGGGAGTAATAAGTTTTTCACATTTTTCTTCAAAACCTTGTATCCTGAGCAAAATCAAATGGTCGTGCCACCGTACAAGTTTGCTGGTCATTTTCAGTATATCTGACAAGGTCGCATGCTCTGATGATTTTCTGCTTTTATCGGAACACACACGAAAAGAGACAGACGTTATAATTTTAAGAACTGTATTGATCAACTTTATTCAAATCTCACAATTTACAATATTTAAACATATTGTACGCCTAACTGAGCTAAAGATCTACAGAAACCAAACAGTAGTATTGCGTGAACGATAGAACGTAATACAGATATGGTTACTAGTGCATTATGATTCGCGATTCAAATCAATTTGCCCATTCGTTTTGGACAAGTCAGTTCGAATTTAATAGATATTGCTGGTTCTTGTTATCACATGTCATTAACGTTTACTGTTAGGGGCCTAGTCAGTAATCAGTACTCATTCTTTGCAACATTTTGAAAATTCATAACTTTGAATGCCATCTAAGACCATGGTGAATCATATACCGTACTGATTGAGTCATTATTGGAAATGTTGACCAAATCTGTATAATGTTTCTAGCTTTAATATTTAAGATATTATGGCATATATGGCATTATTGAGACTCTTCACCACTCAAAACATGTATGTAGTCTTTGTGACCTTGAATACATATTCAAGATCAGTGAAAATTATTAAAGGTCATGGTGGAAAACAGAAAGTTTAAAATATTTAAAGAAAATATACATATTTCTGTGTGACATATGGCCAACTTTTAATGGCTTTTATCCATAAGAACATCTCTGAATAAGCTGTAGTGCTGTGCACAACAAAGTAGCCCGTCTTCACTAGGTGAATTCACTCAACAGACTCACCAGTACATCAGCGACTTTGATTCGACATTCTCGACATAGTGTGTGCGCTTTTCAAATTGTTATGAATGAATGAATGAGTGTCTAGCAGCCCTTTATCAATATTTACTAGATAGCATTACTAGACTATACTTTGCAGTATTCCAGTTGTGTAAATTTTGGCCAAATTTTGCCTAATTGAACTATGAGCCACTGCAGGAAAGTTTCCTGACAGTTCTCTTGCAGTCTCACTAGCACAGAAATACACTACGCAACTAAAATAACAATTTTTTTTTAACTATCGCAAAATGAGGTTATATGGAACGTCGCACGGTTTATCTGCAACAGCTGAATTTCTTGTAACATCAGTCATTTTTTCCACTACAACAGAGCATTAATCAACAGCAAAGTCGTTTTATGGCCCTGTCTCCAAAACAACCCGAGTAAGCCAGGGCACCAGAACAGCTGTTCTGGGTTTTTTGGTACTGCTCTCACCCTCCCACCATCTGCCAATGCCGTTTTAAGTTCAGTGGCTAGCATGCCAGCAGACAGTATTGCAGGAATGATATACTGAAGGTGAGCTGATAAACAGTGATCAGATTTTATGCCCTTCCTGTTGCAGCCTTCCCAATTAACACGGATGTGGGACCGACACCAAAGTATACTGGTTGTATATCCATCCATCCATCCATGTTTATTTCAGTCCTGGTGGCTTGGTTTCTACACCGGTGGCAGAGCAGTAATCTGTTGCTAATATGCTTCTTAATATTAGTTTCTTAACAGCTGATGTGACAGCACCACATAAATGATCTGTGTAGAATGTGCTCCAAACTGTGATTCGTGCAATACGAATGGAGCTGGTTATTGTGATCCTACAGAGTGTCTGCAAAACTACACGTATGTGTCTGACGAGAAGAAGTGCAAGGGTTAGTCACTCTCCATCGGTTCAAGTTTCAACAGTCAACAACTATTTTACTGACTTATTAATGGAAGGCACTAAAACTCCTGTGGGGGCCTAAAGCTGCAGTTTATTGGGTGCTACTTTTGCGTATGTGTGAACTGACTAAAGCGAAATTCTGTGCGATAAAATGTGTCACATGGACACGTCTGAACGAGGCTCTTGTGATGCACCCTGACATCTGCTTAGATCACAACGTACCCATGTCATCTTGAGCTCTCGACATTGGTAGGTCATGGCTCGGTGCCCATCAAAAAAATTTTTTCAGAAATATTTATATTTAGGCATCTGAAAAAAACGCATTTTAAGCCCCCACCACAAAGTGGGGGCTTTACGCGATGACAATATAATAAAAATAATAATACTAATAATATTATTATTATAAAAAAAAATTTTGCCCTAGGGAGTAAAAAGTATGAGTAATAATAATAATAATAATTATTATTATTTTTTTGCCCTAGGGAGTAAAAATCCCAAGGGCTAAAAACAAATTTTATTATTATTATTATTATTATGTACATTTATATAGCTACAAGCTGAACTACAAGCACATTATTGCTCTGGCCCATTTTAAGCTTCTTAAGAGTTTATGTGCAAGCAGTAATCGAGTGTTATGTGCCACACTTATTGTTAGTGCAGATTTTGTGAATCTTTGCAGTGAATATGGTGTGATGTTAAATTTGTCTCATGGTGCTCTTTATAGAAAATGTGTAGACAATTTTAGACACCTGTGTGATTTTAAGTAAATATTGACATAAGTGATAATAATGGTATGGTCTGTTTCTTTTATGGCATTTGTGTTTTGGTGATGTGTCTGTTATTGTTTCTATAGTATTGTTCTTTTTGTGTTTTTATCGTGTGCTATGTTGTCTGCTGCTTCACTTGGCGAATAAACCTTTCATAAGCGCAAGATCGTGAAGAAGCTGCAAATGCACTGTGTAACAGTTACAAATTGAACAGAAATGTCTTAAGTCTGTTTCTGAGCATCGACATCGTGTCCAGTGTACGTAGTTCAGTAGTTCCACACCCGAGGTCCTTGGACGGCGAAGCTGCGGTCGTAGTAGTTTGTTCTGGTGCATGGAACAATCAGTCGGCCGGAGTGAGCGAATCGAAGATGCCTGCTGGTGACTGTTGACATGGGCTGGCAATACATTTGAAGGTACTGTAGACCAGAACTGCTGTCTTAAATGTGATGCGCTGTCGAACCGGCAGCCAGTGAAGATCACGTAAAACAGGCGTCATATGCTCTGATCTTCTGGCTCCTGTGACAAGACGAGCGGCAGCATTCTGGACCACTTGCAGCCTTTGTAGCAGCTGGCTGCTGGCACCTGCAAGTAAACTACTGCCGCTGTCCAGTCGACCGCTGACAAAAACATGCACAAGGGTTCTTGTGGCATCTGTCGCCAGTGACTGCTTGATCGCCCTTAGCCGTTGCAAGAGGAAGAAATAGGATCGGCTGAGTGGTACACGACCCAGCGGATTGTCGACGATGTGTTGAAGCAGTGGCCCTGTCACTGTCATGCCAGCTGTGAACTCGTCGAGCAAATGATGGTGGTGACTGTCGGTAGACAGACACGCTGCTTGTCATCATACTGTGATCTTATACAACACCAGGTGGGTCTGCTCTCAGATCCTTGACGCCGATGTCGTTAAAGGTTATATATAACAAGGTCGAGTTCCCCTCCAGCATGGGGTGTGGGAGATGTCACGTGCTGCTGTAGGTCCACTTAGGTCACTCAACAGCTCAAGCAGACACAAAGCATTGACATATGACAGGTTCTCGACATGAATATTAATGTCTCCACCAATAGCGACTGGACATCCGTGAGTCATAAGCGTTTCTTTCAAGCACTGTGGCAAGTTCATCAAAGAACGTACTGGTAGTGTGGCTGGAGCCTGGACGGTAGACAGTCAGTAACAGCTCAGCTGAACAACCAACCTTAAACCTGGTACAGATGGCTTCAAACGTTGTGATCGCGACAGATCGACCTTGTTGCATCGCAGCAGTCCACTGTACAACACAGCAATCCCTCCGTATCCGGCTGAGATTCCCGAACGGCGTCGACGACGGCGAAGTCTGATGGAGCAGCATCTCGCAGAAAAATGGCAGTGCTGTTCTGGTGCCATGTCTCAGTCAGCGCCAACACGTCCAGGTTGTTCGACTCAATGGCCTTGCGCACCGCAACAGTCTTCTTGGATAGCGACCTTACGTTGAGCCATCCGATACGCAGACGACGATCAAGATCAGCTGATTTACTGTTTACATCCGACTGATCAGCTGACTCTCTGGCTGCACTGGGCTGCCAAAGGTGCGCACTAAAAATAGCCTTACGCACGGCACTCTCCGGCGGACGGTTGTGACGCAGGGTACGAAGGTCGTCGGATGAGTACTATAGCGACAGTAGAAGATGTATGTTCACCGATCAGAATAAACCAACGATGCCATGCGAAACGAAACGATCCAAGGTGTAAAGAAATTATCGACGAAACTGCTGTACACAACTCGCAGCCAACTGCTGGAAGTAACGTTGCTAATTAATTTGTATTTCTGTCGCCAACGCGTAGTCTACTTGTTGTATGGCATGGCGATGTAGGCCCCAGCCTGTTTGAACCCGTGGCTTCCTTTGTTTGAAGTTTGAACTTTTCACCAGCCTCGTTTGTATCAAGCATGCGTATGATTCAAACCTATGGCAGTTTAAGTTTCAGTAAAATTCTTATTATCATTTCTGTTGTAGCTTGTGATCCGAACTGCGAGTATTGTGCAAATGCTGGCGAAGGCAAATGTGATCCCGGTCGCTGCAGAGAAAACTATACATACTCCCATCAGCAGTGTACCGGTAACAGCTGTTTGACTAACATTTTCCAGTTTCTACATTTCTGAAGTTCTGGTATTTGAGTGCGCTTTGTCGGGTACAATATTTAGTTCGTCTTCCCGGACCCCTGTAGTATTTTCTAATAACTTCAACAAATGTGGTCCAGTATCAATAATTTTTGGTAGAAAGGATCGCCATTTAATGTCCGTTCACCAGCACTTGCTACTCTGTGAAATGTACTTAAAACAGCGCTCATAATATGCGTCTCCTCAATAACGGCGCGTTAGCGCGTGCTGTGCCTGCTATTTTTAAAACACCAACTGGTTTCCTACTTTCCATAATTTGGAAAGGAGTGCATGTACATGCAATTAAGTGAGGATGAAAAAGTTATTCTTTGTAATAAAGATTATTAATATTTGGCCAGATTTCTTGGGATTTGTCTGATAATGTGATGGGGATCCAGTTTTTTTTAGAGACAATGTAGATTATTTTATAGTGGTAATTTTGCTGACGTCTCGTTTGTCGTGTGAACAGCTTGCCCTGACCACTGCAAGCAGTGCTTAGTGAGTTCAGCCAGCGGCGCCGTGGAATGCGACATTGGCGGATGTGACGACGGTTATGGAAGAAAAGAGTCCGACAAAACATGCAGCCGTACGCATGCTGATTTGTTTATCTGAGTTTTTTTTTGTCTGAGTTTGCTTGTCGATACCATATTATGTCCCAGGCTTGGACTTAATCTGATGATACCATGTTCTTATTCGTACGATCGATGAGACCAGGCCACCTAAATATTTTAGTCTAGAATTGCCCAGAAAATGACGTATGTCATGTTAGATTCATATTCAGATTCATATTTGCATATTCAGATGGAACACAACGTTATGACCTTAGACAGCGCATCCACTCACTCCAGCCGCCTGAACACTCTACACACTTATCGGACTGTAACTTTCTCATGCGCATTATTATTATTATTATTATGCGTAATTTTTGGCCGACCGTTAGGTCAGGCCATTGCTACAGGAAATCCGTCCGTCCGTCTGTCTGTCTGTAACGTTGGTGTATTGTGGCCAAACGGCTTAAGCGATCGGGAT
>Ga0209149_1000208_pt1 | contig 23564 bp, 10 predicted proteins | sample WorMetTyACAVOLI2_FD_187423 | JGI IMG/M metagenome (GOLD analysis project Ga0209149, IMG submission 187423) | Marine gutless worms symbiont microbial communities from Max Planck institute for Marine Microbiology, Germany - Olavius algarvensis... ... | reverse complement strand
CTATAGTTACTATGGAACACTAATAGGAAACCCTACCCCAGGAATTCAATGGTACAATTTTCGACCCCCTGGGGTGACCCCTAACCGGGGAATGGGCCTCCCGTGAGGCGCTTTTTGTCAAATTACTTTGACCTCTTGTTTGACTGGAGTACACCTTTAAGGCCCGACTATACGTAACTGAACTCAACTGAACTCAACTCGACGTCGAGTTGAGTTGCGTCACTATAAACGGGCCTTGACGCTTTATAGTGCAAAGGCAATTATAGTGCCACATCGAATAATATTAAGTTAGTACACTGGCCGTTGTTGGGTGGGCTGTTACATTTGGTACAGGAGGCCCCTCCTCGTCCGCAAGATAACTCACGTAGACCTACGCGTTGAATGAATGTCTACCAATCTTGGTGTGGCATCGGCAAGGGATGACCGGCCAGAAGTGATTAAATTTTGCTGCTAGTCCGATTACGGATCTGGCTGGGGAGAGAAACACCTAACCATAACCCTAACCCTAACCTCAACCCTAACCCTAACCCTAGCGGAAAACAGAAACGTAGCCCAAAACAAATAAATTAAAATAAAAAAATAAATGAAAAAATTAAACTTTACATAAAAGTAACTAAAAATAAATATTTATAATAAATAAAAAATACACAAGTAAACATAAAAATAAAATAATAATAAAAAATATATAAAATAGAAGCATTGCGGCAAAACGGTTATAGCTATCGTTACGAAACAATCGGAATTAGACGGACGATGGTTCTCGGGTCATGTCAAATTCGCCAGGTGGCAGCACGATGCAGCTGATGAATTTGTTTACTGGACAACATGCATCTGCTGCATTAATCTCTTCCAATCTACGCTGTGAGTCAAAAAACTGGACCCGTTTTCATTTGAGCATAACTTTGGCAAATACTGTCCGATTTTAACGATTCTTTCATTGCAGACAGAAATCAACTATGACCAAGTGTACCCGAAAATCTACCACCATACCTCAAATCTGCTAGAGCACTACCTTGTAAAATGAACTGGAACGTATTGCCCAACGTTGCTGGCATGCATAATTTTGTAATGAAAGATGCACTAGTCAAATAAGTCACAGTGTAACACATATGGACCAAACGAACATTGTCAGTTCACAAGCTGTACTCTAGGTGTCGTCCAGTAGCGCGGACACACGCTCGAAGTCTTCCTTGTCACTGGTTAATAGCCTCAACAACAATGAAATTACTCTTATTACTCTTGCAGACTTATTCAACAATTTTTATGAAGAAGTGTATGTGGTTGCATTTTTCAAGGTAAACTAGCAACAAACTATAGGTGAAGTGGAACATTCAATTACTTGTTTGTGGGCAGATGTCTGGTATAGTGAAAGAATTATTACAAGTAGCTCTGCTGTCGCAGAGAGGCCGCGCGATGCTTTGCGTCCGTCAGTAGTTATCCTCAACAAAATAATAACTCGTGCGGAGTCTTTTATTATTGTTACTTATGGTTCAGATTTACCACTGCGTAACATTGTGTTCTGTGTAACGTTGAAGCTTTTTGTCATACACTTCGTCGTTATTTCTCGTTATCAACAAACTCGGCCGCTTACCAGCGACTAGTGTTATTTATAAACTCGCCATGGTACGTTGCAGCTAAGTGTATTGCACTTGTCGCTGGAACCGTTCACAGCACGCAGTGAAGCCAGATATTAGCTTAGAATCGCGATTTCTGCCTACCCCGCCTGCATTCGACGTCCCAGTTAGGGGGGTTCCTGTCAGAATATTGCCATGCCGTTTGGTAAAGAAAAACTAGAATGATGTATCTACCCGATGGTGAAAAAAATTTGAAGATACGTATATTTGTTTTGACACAATCCACGAACGTGACAGACAGACAGACACACAGACACCGCATGACGGCTAAGGCCGCGCGCAAAAATCGGACAGCATTTGCCAAAGTTATGCTCAAATGAAAAAGGGTCCAGTTTCTTTCACTTACAGTGTAGGCCTAGATATCACGTATCGGTTACGCATCTAACCCATTTCCAATTATTGACCTGATTCCGGATTTGTCATATTAATATTGATTCTGTTTTGTGTTTGAAATTTTTTTAACTACAAAAATAGCTCATGTGCACGCATTTAGTGCGTTACATGCTGTCTGAAATTATTACAGTTTAATCAAGATAGTGTTATAATGTTTGCACGTTGAGTGTCTGTGAACGGCGATACTGAAAGAATGCCACCGCATTGATCCGATAAACCGTAAGCCGCCGCCGTCATCATCATACCTCTCTCCATCACTCCCTGCCACCCTCCCTCCCCCTCCTCGCATGCCTTTGAATCAGCGGCGCGCGAGCGGCACTCAGGCTCGCTTCCTTTATTTCTTTCGTTTTTCTATATCATATTCGATGGCGGTCGCCGCCCGTAATGTAGTTTGCGTGCGCAGTGCGCAGTGACCGATCAGCGGCCGGTGGAGTGCCAGTTTGCGGGCCAGCGAGCACCGCACGGTGGCGGTGCCCGGCCCGCCCGGCCCGCCGACCATCTCGACCGTCGCCGTCCCTCGTCCGCCGGACGACCGATATCGATTCGCATTCATCATCGAATTTATAGAGAAAAATGACAGAGATGAAGACAACCTGCGTCGACCCCGCCGACCGCGACGCCTCGCTTCGTTACACCGTCGCGCGGCGCCGACAAATTAGACTGCGCTGACAGAAATTACTCGAGGGGCCACGCGGGGGCAGGCCCCGGCTGAACCTTTAATTGGCACGCCGACCCGCTCGGTCGGAGCGCGACCAATTCCATCAGATTCGGACGGAATTCGATGTAGCTGTCATGCGTTGTTTTAGCGGCCGTCGCGCGCCGCTGCTCGGCAACGAGATGACGCGATACGGACGGCTTCAGCGACAGAATGCCGCGCTTGATGGACATTATCAGTTCACCATTTATCAAGGATGAGTCGATCGAAACCAAATCCAGTCGCAGTTTCCAGCTATCAAGCAATACGCCTTTCTGCCGCACCGCACGGCCTGTGGACATGTTGATATGACAAGTCATTATTCAATTGAAAAGATTGTCACAGAAAAGCACGAGGCACAATGCCCATTAAACTTACCAGCAAAATAACTAAACATATTTCTCTTTCTTAGTATACTACTATGGTGAAAAAAGATAATTGAAACTATAAACGATAACATACGGAATAAAATTATGTTCTGCTGCTAGCCTTTCTAAGACGAATATTAAAACATTGTTTCATCTCAATCGGTATTTATAGTGATTAGTGAAATAGAACATTTGTACAGTTTTAAATGAGAAATGTAAAAAAGTGTAAAATTTTTAAATGTAAAATGTAAAATGTAAAATCACACGGAATATAGTGAACGTCATAGAATACATTATCGTGATGGTGTAGGTGTGATAATTTGTGGCTCTGTTGTAGTCATGAAACAGCGCTATAAACATATGGTCCCAGACACAACAAAGCTCGCCCCGAACGCTTTATCGACGTTTTCTAGATGGCGTAGCAAGTTCTTTGAGGTTTTTTTTTGATCCACTGATTTGGATTTTGGTCCACATTGGCCAAAATTCAATGGTATGATTCCAGAACTAATGTCCATTTACCCTGAAAATTTCGTGACGATTAGTTAACTGTTTTCCCGTAATATTGTTAACAAGTGTATCGGAGACGATACGAAAGCCGCCGCTCATCGAAGCCCAAACTGCGTTTAAAAACAAAAAAAATAAAATATGGCGAAAAACGATTTTCAATATGGCGGATGGAATTCTTACACCCTGCAATGTGGCACGATCATTACATTGATTTCGCCAGGTGACTGTACCAGTGCACCGTGCAACGTGGCAGGTGGCTCTGGGATAACATGCCATTGAATTCTTCCAAACGTTCGCCACATTGGAATTCTACTTCTGGTTTCGATTTCGACTATATCACCGCAGTCTACATGTCATTCTGCACCATTCTGCGAAAATTTATTTAAATCGGACCACCCTCGGCAGAAAAAAATGACGTCATGTCGATTTTCAAGATGGCGGAACTCGGCCATCTTGGATTTTAGGGGTCCAATAATGGGTTCTTTGATAAGCCCATGTACGACTTCCTATAGGTCGTCAATAGAGACCATAGCTCTAAATTGCTTAGTTTTTTTAGAAAATCGCGTTTTTTGCATTTTGGCGACAGACAGACAAACAGACAGACAAATAGACGAACAGGTGGACAGCATCGATGCACTAAGCCGCTCTCGCTGTCGCGAGCGGCGGCTTAACAAGCGAACAAACACAGAAATACACGCCACCAATGCCGGCATCTCAGCTGGGCTAGGTAATATTGCGCTTTTTATCGCAGAATACTTATCGGTTCTGATTCGACATTGAGTCCATGGAAAAAAAGATGGCGATTGCTGGCAGTCCATTAGTACGTCTTGGTCACGATCATACACGGCGCTGTTGTCTGTAGCGTTACGGCTCTGCAGCCTGCAGGGCTGGTCGCGGCTTGGCATCAGTCGGCGAGAGAGCTGCTGGCGGCGAGTTGGTGGCGGTTAATGGCAACGTATCCATTGATATTCAACACAGCGTTCCACGTCGGACTTGTACGTCCGGTCTGTCTGTCTGTCCGTCCGGCGCTGGCCTGTAGCGGAGTGACCACACAGGATGCGCCGCCGCTCGCTAGACAATCGGCCTTCATTATTGGGTTAATTTGCATCTGGCGACGCCTTTCGTCATCCCGCCGCTATACTGGCGCTCCTCCCAGTCCGCCGTCGTCACCCATCACCTGTCTTCCTGCTGCTGCAACTACGACGAGCAGGCTGAGAAGCTTTAATGGGCTGTTGATATCACAAAATTCTACTAGAAACTTAGCTATCGCAAACAGATCGCCCGTCAGATACGCACACAAAACGTTGAGGGCATCTATAGTAACTCCGTGATCTTGAAATCTGGGTTAAAGGTCACTCAAGGTCATTGGAAATGTCACCATTCGATAGATCGCTTACGACTTCCTATTAGCGTTCTATAGTAACTATGGCGCTGTCTTGTATTTACGAGATATAGCGAGTTATTGGTCTAAAATCACGCAATTTCTATACCACACCTGTATTTAGCGCACCTGCAGCGGATGACCCCGTCAGAATTTCCGAAGATGTTTGATACTCATAAAACTAGAATGATTGGGCTACCGTGTGGTGAAGAAATTGTGACGATATATTAAGCCGTTTCGATACAATACCGGAGCGTGACGAACAGACGGACAGACTGACAGAGCGACAGACAGAATTGCAAAATGCTGTATCAATATCGCGCGTCAGCACATTGACGAAATAACAAACAGTGCAGAGCACAACATCCTCGCTGCGGTTACTTTATCAACATTCGCGATGATAAAACTGTGCGCATTTCAGGGTGCTGCCACCTGGAGAATGCCGCTGACCCGTAAGTACATTCGCCGAGACCGTACGATTTTTATGCGCTTTATTCACACCGTCTAAAACGCAAATTGCGATACACCGTGTCGTGATGTTGGTTGGTTGGTTGGTTGGTTGGCCATGTTCGTACATTGTAGCTAAACGCTGCGTCGTAGTCCACCCTACCCAGAAATTAAATGGTACCTTTCTCAGCTTCCCTAGCGTGGGATTTGGGTACCCACTTGGGCATTTCGTCGTATTACTACGGCTTTTGTTGCGTCACACCACAGGTGTTGTCAACCCAATGCGACCGTCGCAACATGTCGATAACACTGATCGCTGGACTTTATATTCATCTTTATTCACCACTGACTAGGATAACAAGAAAATAATAACTTAACTAGCACAAAATAACTTAACTAAACGGAGCAAAAAATCAAAAAAGTTAAGCACAACATTACAACGCAGCAACGAATTTCAGAATTTCTATTTAGGCCTACAGCACTTGACCGCGTGAGAGTGACTGGGGCGCATTTTGCCATATTACTACGGCGTCTTGTTACCTCCGACAAAGGAGGAGGTAAATGCGTTTGCCCGCGTTCGTTCGTTTGTCTGTCTGTCTGTCTGTTAGCAAGATTACTCAAAAAAGCGTGCATGGATTTGGATGAAATGTTGCGTGTCGACAGATGTCGGGACATAGACGAACTGATTAACTTTTGAGCCTGATCCGGATTATAGTCCGGATGCCGGAACCGGTTTGCTTTCTCCGATATCGTATGGGCTGCAACGCGGAATTTTATTACGTCGGGAAAATCCCACGTACATGTATTGGGCGGCCCGTCGCTGTAGCGACGCGTGGTTTTAAAATGGTTTTATTCACTGCGAGCCGTGGGACCAACTTTGTCGGACGTACAAGCGCTCCACCGAGTGCCCTTCTAGTTATTACATATTTTTGGTCCAGTGATACGAATTGTGGCCGAGCCTGGCTCAAGGTAAGACTGTAGATATAATTACAGTAGCATTACCGAGTTATTATGAATGTTTCACGACGATAACGGTTTCTTGTATAATCCTTATTAAAGATTACATACAAAGTTACAAACAATAAAACGCAGGTGAACAAATCAACAGTTTGCCGCATATTGCCAGGGAAAGGTAATACAATGAAACGGAAGACAACTGCAGCTGCAAGTAAGTAAGTAAGTAAAGACACAAGTTTTTGTCTACGGCGCCAAAGTCACAAGAACGCCACAGCGGCACCGGATGATGTTGTCGCTGACACTACAAAACTTAACCCACATTAAAACCGCAGAGCAACGGACCATCATATAGCAATACACTTGGTACACTGGCCGTTGATGGGTGGGCTGATTACATTTGATCAGCTTTATTCACCAAAGGTACAGCAAGGAGGGGACTGGGCGGGGCCACGGCCCGCCCATCAACGGCCAGTGTACCAACTTCATATTCGATGTGGCACTATAATTGCCTTTGGAGTCTAAAGGGTTAATTTCAGGCGTACATTGGAAAACAACCTCCGAGTGAAATATTAATCAAACGTCGCTGTAAATTTCTTGAACAGTATCGTAATTCGTTTAACTGCTTGTGCCGTTATTGTTGCGTTTAGCTATTGTATATTGATACTGCTTGCACTGTTACTATGTAGCTTTTTTGCACTGTATTTTATATTTTATTTTTCCTACCGTTCACGGTGAATAAAGTTATGTATTTCGCTTGAACGTGTTCAGTGACAAGCTGTTGTGACGCAGAACAGATGACATACTGATCGATGCTAAACTCAACATAATTTTTGACGTTTGCGTTATTGGATTATTAAAACAACTGGTGGCGGTTGAGTGGGTTTGTCGGTCAGCTGTAACGCAGCACTGAGCTGGCCACAGACGACGACGTAACTCACTGATTGATTACAGCCAGCTGTTCTGCTGTCCATAACGCGTTGACGATAACGGCGCAGGTCCAAGCATCACGCCTGTGAGATGCTTTGCTAGGCGGCGTCGTTGCTACGACCGGATAGTGTGGCGACGCTCTGGCACTTTGCTGTGATCATTGAAGTGACACAGTTCGGTTCTTTCAGTGATGTAGTTAGATCCCGAGGCCAAGGCCAAGACCAAGGCCTTTAAGCATAAGGCCAGATCAGAAATTAAGATACTCAGTACATCTGACAGTCTGACAGGATAGGTAATGAACTAAATTTGGATTCCTTTTGCATAGATATTCATTTTTTATTAATGGCTTAGTGGTAACGCGTTGGCCTCGATCAACTTAGTTGCGCTACGTCAGACCCGGTTAGTATCCGGATGGGTGACCGTCTGTGGACGGGTAAACCATCTCGGTATGTAACCACCAGCTAGGTCGACTCAGCCTTCTACCCTCTGTGGGACGGTAAAATGAGTATTAGCTTTCGGGCTGAGTAATAATAAATGGCGATGGTGGGTGTAGTTTCTGGCAGCCTGTACAGGCGGACGACTCACAGCCTAAGTCGTCTGGCTTGGTCTTGGGTCAGCGGCCGCTTGGCGCCATTCTCATCAAATGAACCGGGTGAACTCTCGCAATGGCTCTCCCATGATGACAGCACCATAAACATTGTCGTTATTATTATTATTATTATTATTATTGAGTTTAAGGATCATGCCAAAAACTATCAATACAGCTCTCAAGGCCAACCAACGCTAAGGCCATAACAATTTGGCCTCGATGGGCCTCGATGGGTGGTACAGCGAGGACGGGCCTGGGCGGGTTGCGGCCCTGCCCAGTCCCCTCTTCGCTATACCAAATACAACAGCCTACCCATCAACGGCCAATGTGGCACTATAATTATGCAAATCTTTATTCACCAATAACATGGTAGATGATAAAAAACAAAGAGAAATAACAGAAAAACTTAACTAATAAGCATTTACACGCAAACACAAAACTTATCTAAAAATAGTTATCTTGACACTCTAAAGGGTTAATAGTGAACAGAACAGTGAAAGAGATGGAAAAGACAAGTCAATGGATTGGACACTAGTCGTCTGTGCTGGGGCCAGTCCTCGGAACAAGGAAGACTGGAGGCACGACAAAGCAGGTGCTTGGTGCCGACTTCCCGTCGCTCAACCAACACGCCGAAGTAAGCACCAAGTAGCGGATCTGAACGACGATGGAACGCACCTGGGAAGAAGCAGACTCAGTAGACAAAAAATATGTCGGGAGTATGGCCCAGTGCGTCCACTGAATCATGATTCAGAGTTCAAGTACCGCATCGTCCGAGTAGCGACGCCTCCCTGAGTACCAATCCGTCACACAGTCGACTGCATTGAAGGCACCGATCGACGGTCGTCTTGATGTTGCGTATTCACGTCGGCATTCTCGGCGCGGCTTTCATAATTTGCATAATTGCGTCGTCGGTCGACAGACAGCTGACCGACCGCGACCCGATGTTGTAATACTTCTAGTCGACGCGTCGTCGCGACAAAATTTCGTTTTAACGTTTTGTTTGTTCTCGGTTGCATATTATTTGTTAGCGAGTGCATTGAATAGCCAAAATCAACTCTATCGAAACGCGATACACTGCATGAAACACAGTGCAATGAGGCCGCAAAACCGTTTGACATTGGATACATTAACATGTTATAATACGGTGTGTTCTGGTTCTCTGATTTCAAAATGAACAAAAAAATTCTAAAATACCCTTATTGACCACAGAGCATGACAAATTCGAGAAAAAAAACAGAGATGATACAGCTTAGTATAACAGGTTCTACAAAATGCGTCTGAAGTGGACTGGGTACATATTTCATTATGTGTCTTATAACCGAGTCGTGAAGCGAATACTCGAATGGAATTTAAGCGGTAGAAGATGACTAAAAAGGCCAAGGAAGGACCGGGTGGACTATGTTGAGGAGGATTTGCACAAATCGGTGATTTCAAGGATACGGCGTCACAAATGACTCTGTCTTTGACGTGATAGTGTCACCTTAATCAGTACATTGTTACTTACTTACTTACTTACTTACTTACTTACTTGTACCAAATACTGTGCCATTTGTGACGCCGTATCCTTGAAATCACCGATTTGTGCAAATCCTCCTCAACATAGTCCACCCGGTCCTTCCTTGGCCTTTTTCGTCATCTTTTACCGCTCAAGGAGATCACAGGAAACAAGAGTCGATGGAGGTGGGGAGTTGTTCAGGGCGTCAGTAACTGAAAACAAGTTTAACCCTATAGAGTGCAGCCCGCCCAGGCCCCTCCTCGCTGTACCAAATGTTAGAGCGAGTCACATTCCGGCTGTGCGTTCTGGCCTACCGCTGTCTTCATGGAACAGCGCCGGCGTACCTTGCTGAGAGCCTGCGCCGGACATCTGACGTCGACACTCGACGTCGTCTGCGCTCTGCTGACTCAGCCATGCTGGTGGTACCGTCCACCAGACGTTCAACACTCGGTGACCGTGCCTTCCCACTGGCTTCGGCACGTGCGTGGAACAGCCTGCCGTCGTCTGTCAGGAATGCACCGTCGCTGACGACGTTCCGTCGCGAGCTGAAGACTGTACTTTTCCGGTCGTTGTTTGACAATGATTGTACTGCACAGTATAACTGTTGTCTGCCCGCGACTACTGACTGTCGGCGATTCTGTCGTTTTGTTTGCTTTTATTTTCTTTTTAATTTTGTACGGTGCCCCTGCAATGTCTTTGACGTGATAGTGTCACCTTAATCAGTACATTGTTACTTACTTACTTACTTATACCAACGACCATTGAACCAATTACCGTATTGCTGTATAATGCCCCGTCGCTCTGCGGTTTTAATGTGCCCATTAAAGGGTCGACGTAGCCACGATTCGCTTCGCTATTCATCTGTTGTTTCAGTCGAACCCTACCCTGAGTTAGGTAGGCTTGCAAACGCTACATACCGGTGATCTGTTGAACTTGTTGATGAGAACTTTTGCTGATAGACGTATTTATTTATGAAGGACCTAACTAGACAATCGAGTTTGTCGCTCAGCGGTATAGAGCCATGCGTGTCGGTCGTATGTATGTTCAGGTAGTCCATCTCAGAGACATTCAACAATCGCCCTGGCGCAAGACATCTTCGAGACGCACCAAGGAACTCACATACTCCAGGTTGGATTATCTTGTTTCGTACTTCTGTTGTTTGGGAAACATATAAACTGCCGCGATATATCTCGCTTCACAATACGTCTAAGATATCTTCGAGCTGAACAAAACCATGCACGATGCCACGATAAGTGTTGTGTTAAGTCGGAAGGAATTTTGTCCGGAATTTCTCCCGGTCCATTCCTGGATTTGTTGATCCATAGTCCAACGATCTCAGGTTGTAATACCTTCGGCAAAATCAAAGGATTGTCTCTAAAAAATCAGAAAAAAATGTGCAGTATTGATAGCACGTGCTAGTGTAGTAGGCCAATGCGTTAGATCTATGAGCTATACAAGCGGAAAGTTTATTATGTTACATGTGTCAGCATCACAATAAATCGGTTTACTCTTGTGTTAACTTGACATTGTGGATAATATAGCCGTACTGTAAACTACATCTAATAGTTTGTTAGGCTATTACGTAGTATTTATATTTAACAAGCAGTGTGGCCGCAGGGTTCGGCCGATGATATGCCCCGCCCTACTGTAACCCTGACCTTTGACCGTTTGACCTTGAAACTGGTGTGCAAGTCGCATCTAAGGTGGGTAACCTTCGTTCAAAATTTGAACACGCTTGGCCTTTGGGTTGTCAATTATTCGCTATGTATGCGACGGACGGACAGACAGACAGACGGACGGACAAAAGCAACGCTTATTGCCCCTTCCCTACGGTCGGGGGCATAATAATAGCAATGTGATGAGCAAAACACAGCCTGTGTGGTTCTCTTATTACACACAGTAATGACCGCTCAAAATGGTGTTAGTAAAGCAGTGACTTCCACATAAATAACACTGAAGACGACACTAAACGGTTGCGTATAAACTAATGTCATACTGAGAAGTACAGCTGGTAACCTTAGGTCGTTGTACAATACAGTTAGTGAAGTTAATGACACGGACGGACGAGTCATAGTCCAACAAGTCAGACACACTGCCGACTGCAATAGGCCGGAACGCGCCGGAATGCTGGCCGGAACGCGCCGACGAGCTGGATATTTATCCTGCTATTTATAGCGTCTAAATTGTTTTGCCGTTTGTACACAAAGTATTTTTGGAAAAGTTGGGCGTATCGCCTCAGAAGAAGTCGTCCTTCACCTTATAACATCTAAGTGCATTCCAATATTATTTTGCGGCTTAGAAGTGCTTCTTCTGAATAGACCTTAGAAGTGCTTCATCTGAAACCTTAGAAGTGCTTCCTCTGCTTCCTGATTTTGTAGCCAATCGCTTCTGAATGAAATTTGCAACACCAGAGATATGCAAACTGTGGAATTTTGTCGTGTACATTTAACATGGTCATTCGTCGCTATAACAAGAACTTAGCTATCGCAAACAGATCGCGCGTCAGCTGCGCACACAATACGTTGAGGGCATCTATAGGCCTAAATATTACACCTTGACCTTGAAATGTAGGTTAAGGGTCACTCAAGGTCACTGGAAACGGAACCATTGGACATATCATACACGATTTACCATTAGTCGAGTTATTTGACGTTGAATATTATCGTGACCTTGAAATGTGGGTTAGCGGTCACTAAAGGTCATTGAAAGTGGTACCATTTGAAAGCTTGGGTACTGTTTGCTATTTGCCTTCCATAGTAACTATGGCCGTATCTTTAGCCATTTGGGAGATATTCAGCCGCAAAGAATGGCCTGACCTTGAAATCTGGGTTTGGGGTTGTTTAAGGTCATTGAAAATGGCTCGGTTCAATAGACCATGTATGACTTGCTATCATTTTTTGATGAATAAAGATATATATTAGTCCGCCATTGTAACTATAGCTCTATCTTGTACCATTTGCGAGTTATTTGACGTTGAATAATACCGTGACCTTGAAATCTGGCTTAGAGGTCACTCAAGGTCATTGAAACTGGTGCCATTCGGAAGCTTGGGTGCGGTTTTCTATTCGCCTTCTATAGTACTATGGCCGTATCTGTAGCCGTTTGTGAGATATTTAGTGTCAAAGAGTGGTGTGACCTTGAAAAAAGGTTAAGGTTCGTTCAAGGTCATTGGAAATGGCACCGTCTGATAGATCACATACGAGTAACTACGGTGCTATTTTGTATCATTTGCGAGATATAGCGACTGATTGGTAGAAAATCGTGAAATTTTTATACCCCACATGTATTTAGCGCCCCCGCCGGGTGTGACCGCGTCGGAATTTCGTGAAGATGTTTGATGCTGATAAAACTAGAGTGATTGGGCTACCGTATGGTGAAAACCTATGACAATATGTTAAGCCGTTTTCATCCAATACCGGAACGTTACGGACGGACGGACGGACAGGAAGACAGAATTACTATATCAATATCGCGCATCAGTATGCTGACGCGCGATAAAAATTCTGAGATAATGCAACTCCAAAGACTGATTTAGTTAAGTATTTTTGTGTATGACCATTATCTGATGCGTTATTAGTGTTTTGTTGCTTTCTATTGTTATCCTGCTATCTCTTTACGGGGAATACAGTTTCTCAAAGTATTACTTTCGACGGCATGAAAGGAGCAGCGGTTAAACGTATTGGATCTCGAACAGCACGGTATTGAACTGAAACGACACAGTAGCTTTGTCTTCGTTGAAAGAGATGACTTTATCTCTAACACCATTGATTTCGAACACCACGTCCACTCCTGACGTCACGCATTCAGTGTTTACGCCCGATCAAGTCCCAGCTGCAGTATCTGACAGAAGCAGAAACTAGCAGTGTTTGGTCCTGCAGGGCAGAGATTTATTAAAGATATTATGACGCAGAGACTGTCATCTCACTGTCAGACTGTCTGGCCGCTGCTACAAACCGGCTTCAGATGCAGGTGTCATGACGTTATTTTCCTCTGGGAGCCGCCAGGAGGTGGGAATGGATGGCAGAGCTGGGGAGGCAGCGGTGACGGTGTGGAGCTGAATTCTAATCAACTGTTTCTGCTGCAACTGTTGCTCAACCACGGACGGCCGTATTGACAACTGCGCATATAATCTTGCTTGTGGCGGGAATATTTCTGTCTGTACCGATTCACGTACACGACACATACAACACAAATGCTTGTGACAAGCCTACCTCTTTCTCGAAAAGCGTATTTCAGTGTCACTTTATATTAGGCTATTTGTCGGATTTAAAAAGTCCGTCATCTGCTTCGATGCATACGCGCGATATGACGAAATCGACTTGTCAATCTGTGCTCGATCAATCAATCAATCAATCAGTCAGTCGATCATTCAGTCAGTCAATCAGTCCTACTTCTTGTGGTTCTAGTGCTAGGTCAACCATGATCACCTGGAAAAGGTCATTGAATTCCACAACATTGGTCGCTTTGGCGTATAGTGATCGTACATTACATACAGGGTGTTTCAAAAAAAAGTAGCCCCCTAAAACGTTTGTAATATTTTCACTTCGGTTAAGTCTTTTTGGGTGAAATTGCCGTCATGCGGTGTCTGTCTGTCTGTCTCTCTCTCTCTCTCTCTCTCTCTCTCTCTGTATGTGTGTGCGTCTGTCTGTGTCATACACACAGGGAGAGAGAGACAGACAGACACACAGACAGACACCGCATGACGGCATATGCCGCGCTTACGCATAGCATCGCGCGGCAATAATTAACGTCATTTGATGAAATATTAAGATAAATTTTAAAAAAAGTTGGTAGATACATGTGGATATGAATTGCCAACAAATTTTCAAAATTTTACGCAAAAAGACAACCAAAGTGAAAATACTACAAAAAGTTTTAGGGGGTGCTACTTATTTTGAAACACCCGGTAAGGCCGGTAGGTATCATGCTTCATCAGACGAGGTAGTCACAGTGAGAAGTGAGTGAGAATAATATTAACCCTTTAATGGGCACATTAAAACCGCAAGCAGCGGACCATTACACAGCAATACAGTGATTGGTACACTGGCCGTTGATGGGTGGGCTGTTACATTTGGTACAGCGAGGAGGGGCCTGGGCAGGCTGCATGCGACTCCGCTCAGTCCCCTCTCCGCTGTACCGAATGTAACAGCCAACCCGTTAACGGCCAGTGTACCAACTTCATATTATTCGATGTGACACTACAATTACCTGTGTCCATTAAAGGGTTAATAGAATTGAGAACAGCGAATTTGGAGACCATCTGCCACTCAAGTTCAAGTCAACGTCGATATCGGAATTGACTTGTTAATGCTGTAAAAGCCAGTCCTTCTTCGTGGCTTCGTTGTATATGTTGAACTTGCATTTGTCTTTTTCTGGTTAAGGCCGGTTTGTGCTCTTTGTTTTTCATTTTTTTCTTGTACTGTGTGTACGATCTCATAATAAATAATAAAATGACACTTTGACAGCTAGATGACGTGATGAAGTATCTCAATAATACTTGTAGAAAACACGTCTAATTTCCTCATAGCCTAAGCAAGCCCTGAAAATTCCATTGAAATAAAGTTGTATAATATGTGTTTTCCTGGTGCCGGAATTCGTTTAGGGGACTATGTTTTATCTGGCATCCGGCAGGCGCATCTTTTTGGGGTATACGAGCGGTAGGCACCCCAAACTTTTAGACTGAAGTGTCATACACCGGTTTTTATAGAAGGCTATAATGGGATAACGAAACGACAAAATAATTCGTGCATCGACATTACGAGGATACAAATATTTCGAATTCGTAGCTAGTTGTAGCACGTGCTTTGTTGACGCTGCTATTGTTTTTGACACAAAATTACGCCGCTGCTCGTCTAAACGAACTGACTGTAACTGTAAGTCGCAGTCGACAGCTGTCGAGTCTGCATGTCAGTCTCTTACTGTTCCGCGTCACCTAGCTGCTCGACGTCGTCGACTCGCACATCTTTCTCAGAGACGCGTGCATGACCTCGCGACGTCGGTCGCGACCGGGGCTCGTGTCGGCCGCTGACCGGGCGAGCCCATTAAACGGTTCCCGGTCGCCGCCCGGCCGCCGTATTGTTACGCCCGGCGTGGCCGGCGGGTGACGTGCGACCGGCTTGCTTCGGCCGCCGTCTCGCAGTTTTCTGACGGAAGAAATCGGCCGCGGATTATTGAACATAAATCAGCAACTGCGGCGCCCGCGCGCCACGACCACGGCCCACGTCGGCGACGATTTCACGCTCCGGCGACGCCGGTCCGGATTAAAAAGCGAAATTCTCGCGACTCGTCGGGCAGCATGTGAGACCACGCTCGGCGTAAACCATCGCCTTGCCTTTAGTTATGTCTTCCTGCTTCAGCATCAGCTGCGGCAGCAGGGAAGCTGTATAGATCCGCGCCGGTTGGCTGTGATTTATTTCTCGCGCACGTACGCGTCGCTGGCGTATCTCAGTAACGATAAATTTATTAGCGCCATCATAGCGACATTGCATACAGCACCGTGTACTCCAACTGATGTCGACTGACTCAGCAGTCTCATCTAACCGTACTGTATCAGGAGCGAATTCAACTTTTGTTTTTTGGGGGTCAGGCTCAATAACAACAAACTTGGTCAAACCGGTGTGTCCCTAAGAGAGTCCCAGGGTTCCCGCCTAAAGTTTAAAAAAAACTTAGGTATAAAATAAAATAACGCAGTTTTGGGCCATTAGAATTATTTCTTTTTAGCCCTTTAATGGGCACCTTAATACCGCAGAGCAACGGACCGTTATACAGCAATATGGTGATTGGTACACTGGCCGTTGATGGGTCGGCTGTACCAAATGGAACAGTCCTCCCATCATCGACCAGTGTACCAACTTCATACTGTTCGAAGTAGCACTGTAATAGCCTTTGCGCTATAAAGGGTTAAAAATTCGGAGCAGTTTAAACATATTGGTCCATTGGACACTATGAAGGGCTCGGGCTCTTCCGGAACCGAAAGCCAAAGTGTAGTGAAATCAATAACTGCTAGTTTAACCAGCTCAGCTGTCGTAGAGGCCACATGCACGATGCTCCTGTTGTTGAAAATTTTGCGGTCACTCAAAGTCATTCGAATTTATGCCGTTGAGTAGAGCGTGTGTAAGTAGCATTTCATTGTAACTGTGTCTCTATTTTGTACCGTTTCTATGAGACGTTCTACGTCGAATAATGATCTGTCCTTGAAATCTGGGTTAGGGGTCATTCAAGATCATATAAAATAAATGGCACCACTCCATAGATCGCGTACGATTTTCTGTTCTTGCATTGTAATTATGGCCCTATCTTGTATCGTATCCACTGTATAAAGCGAGATATCAGTTGAAAATCGCAACTGTTTCGAACCCGATCTACATAACAGCCCTCTGCGGGAAAACGGTTGTGAATATATTCACGCTGTTTGTTCAACCGAACAAGGTCCACTCCCTAGCCTGTCACGTGATGTAAACATATTCTATAAATAGTCCTCTATTAACTCACAGCTCACGCGCGTTAAATATTTCAAAAACTAAGCAAGATAGGCCCATAGTCACTACGGAACACTGTTAGTAAGTTGGCATCGCTAACAATGTTGCCGCATTCAGATTCTTCCCCAGACGCTCGCGTGGGGAGATATTCGGGTTTCAAATACAAAATATGTGCAAACATTAAAAAAGCCTCATGTTCAACTTAGCGCCAGTCCACAGCAGAAATCAAATTGGGTTAAGATTCGATTATGGAAGGCTAGCTATACAGCTTTGAAGTTCAATGCTGACTTAGTTCTGTATATTTGTTTAGTATACATGCAGTTGTAGCAGAGACTAGTGCTTCTATCGTGTCAGTTTCTGTTCTTATTTTTTTGTTGCTATAGGCCAATGTTACGTGGTTGACAGTACGTGGTGCTGCAGTAAACGGTACTTCCGATACTGAGTATTTGTGGCATCACTAACTCTATCAGTCCCACTGTGAAGGCGACGTTCCACAGCGTCTCATAAACCTCTATAAAGTGGCGTTGTTCATAGCCTTCCCGTGGCTTTGCTCTTAGATCTGTGTTCTCACTGTTGTCTGAGTTTATTTTATCACCATGATACAAAAACATCTGTCCACCAGGTCAACCAAGTGTGCATCACGTTATTTGTTGTGATATTTAAAGCTGAATTTACGTGCTTTAATATTTATGCACACTTGGACAGTTCCAGACAACACTATTTCGCTTGGCCTACGGGATGTGACTTGGCGCCTTCGTGACTGTTTATGCCGTTAGAATTAACCGCTTATAAGTGTTCTAGCTTGCTTGCTTACTTACTTGTGTAACTTATGTTTCCTCGGCCAGATAAACCCAGGTGAGACATTAGAATATAAACCCATTTCGGTGTAATTTTGACGTGTATAAAATGCTCATATTTGTGCCAACATTCAACTTTTGTTTGTTCCATGGTGTTTAACCTATCATCATGCCTACCCACGCATTATACTGCTATTATAAAAGACAATTTGGTATATTGTCAGTCAAAAAATCAGTTAACCAACTGTGTAAATTTAGGTTACGGTGTATATGCAATCAATTAACAAACGGAAAGTGATGTTACAGTAAACTTAACAATATGAACGCCTTGAGTTATTTAGCTGTTGTCAGTCACGATCGACTGTGATTCGTCAGGATACGGTCACGTGCTGTTCCCCAGAACTGACTAATTCACACAGACCACGCCCACGCCAACTGTCACACAGATATCACACGTATGACAGTTAACTGACTGTGACACGTGTGACAGTTCACTGACTTTGACCTTCACCCCGCAGAGCTCACGATTGAATGTTTGTTATCGGGCGAGAGCCGCGATACTCGCCCGATATAAGTAAGTACGTAAGTAAGTAAGTAATGCTTTAATTGAATGCTGACAAACGCAACATGTTACAGTTGGAGAAACAAGTAACAAAGCATAGTACATAGGCCTACAGTCAAATACAACTAATAATAATAATAAAAAAATTATGGTATGGCGCTCGTTTGATATCGACTCTGATACGATAACGATACATTTAACATGCGCTCAAAAACTTACGGGTCTGGTCCGCTTAGTCTACGCACGGAACCAAACACACAAGAAACTTAGCTATCGCTAACAGGTCGCGCTCAGCATTATAACAGTCCTTGCGACACTTAAAATAATGACCAATATACGACTTTTATTCGTCGGTAAGCGTGTCGTAACAAATTTGTGCTATTTTCACGAGATATTAAATCTAGAAAGGTTTGAAATAGCTAAACTTTAACTGACCTTGAATGTCACTGATCACTCAAGATAGCGCTGTTTGACAGAGCTGATGCCACATCCTATTAGGTGTCCATTGTAAATATGTATCCACCGCTGTGGAGATCGCAGTTTTTATGAATTTGGAGCTTAGTGACCAGGAGTGACATTTCACAATCCTTCCGGTGGAATACAACAGCAGAAATAGTAGCTATTATGACATGTACGTATACTGTATTTTACATATAGACATCGAAACTACACATAATGAACGCTACATATTTTGTTGATGTTAATAGTTGAGCTAGTAAACAGTAACTGCTTACCGACTCTGTTGTACGGCTTGGAACATGTGAATGTCCTTTAAAATCTGCTGACCTCGAGTCCTTGGATTATATCGTTGTTGGAGCATTTATGAAAATTTTCAAAATTAAGTCAAAAGAGGTAGCCAGCTGTTGCATGGAGATGTTCAACTGCCCATTGCCGTCTGTTTCTGTTAACAATTGAAAATGTAAATTTCTGCAAAACTTTTCGGCTTCTGAGAACATAATAATGTCGTCATTGTGCTGATTGCGCCAATGTTTTATGCTGCTGATTAGTTAAGTTTTCACTTTCATTTTTTGTGCGTATAATTGTGCTGCCTTATCAAAAAGTGACTAAAGTTGTGTGTTTCATCGCCGGTGAACTAGTTACTGGTTTGCTGGAATTTGGAATTTTTGTTAAACGGAAACGGTAGAAGATGTGGCCTAGGTTACTATTAACCAATGAAATCGCACACCGGCTGTCCATTGGTACCAGTCTCGATGACTTTCAGATGAGTGACCTTGAACGGTCGTATAACACGCCGTTGTCTCACTATTTTACATCACATGTCGCGTTTTCAGAGCCTTACGTCCAGTCCAGTCCAGTCCAATATTCCGTGAAGGCAGTCCGCAGGGTATATAGCAGCAGAGTGCAATGGGGAGGATTTGTAGAAGAGGTGCGTTTTCAGCGTAGAGTGAAAGAGTGATGGATGGAGTGACGGTTGCTGAGGGTGGCGAGGACGATAAAGATGAGCTGACACATGCTGCCGATGTTCGTTGTTCACACTCGCGTCATTGTGTAACTGTTATACCGATATGTATATAATGCGCGTAGCCAGCGGGATGCCACTGATAGTAAATTATAGCTCAACGCTATGCCAGCGCGGCCTATTCCGTCGTGCGGTGTCTGTCCATCCGTCTGTCCGTCCGTCCGTCTGTCGCGTTCGTGTATTGTATCAAAACGACTAAACTGATGCTGCTTGTGATAATGATTGAACACATGACCGCATGTCTTACGTGAGTCAAAGAACATCGCGTGTTCATTGTGAGATTCATCACGGCTGTGGCAGAAGACGGCTGTCGTGTCACGCGTGTCGCAGGGTCGTTGACAATCAGACGATGAGTTGAACGGTGTCGACCTGATCACTGCGGGGTCAGCGTCGACAGATGCTAGATTGATTCCAAGCCGCTAAGCCGGCGTCGCGCCGCCGTGAATGCGCGAGTTGGCCACGCAGCATTCATTTCGTCGAGGGGCGTCAACTCCGCGCGTTGCCGGCCATCAAATCGATCTACGCGCCGTTGTCGACGACGGGCCGCGGTCGCCACCGACGAAAGAACGCAATACTTCAGCGGCGACGACCGTTCGTCGTCGTCGCCGGTCGCGACGAGTTTTTCTCGCTTCTTCCATCTTTGTAAGACCGGCACGTCGTGCGCTCGGTCGCCCGGCCGTCGCGCGTTTTAAGATAAATTGGTTTAATTAGCAGCAACTTGAGCCCCGATGCGGGCGAACAAGTGGTTCGGAGCCGGCGCGCGGGATTTCGGAATTTCATTTGGGCAGATTGCAGCCGGGATCAGGTCGGTATCTGGGCGAGAAATACGTCTTGCCCGGACCGACGGATGGCGCGGTAGAGGATTAGAGCGACCTGCGTGACCGGCGGGCTATCACGAGGTATTATGTCCGTCTGACACTGGCTACATCTCACTCGAGTCTTAGTTCCGACCATAAATCTCAACGAAATGACAGCAACTCAACGTATAAGACCGATGATCGCTGGAAAATGAACATCAACGCGCGGCCATAGACCAGAACACAACAACTTGATGCCGAAGAAAGTGCATGTGATATATATATCAATATGTGACAAATATCAGGCTGCGACACTCTATGTAGGTCGCTCAGATGTGCTAGTAAAATTCTAACTGATGAAGTAAAGCTCAATGACATGCTTACAGACTTGTAGTACTTGAGTCCGGACTTGGACTTAAGTCCGTTTTTACTGGACTTGGAAGTTTTGTCAGCAAGTCCTTTTTAAAGAGTGGCGTGACCTTGAAAACAGGGTTAGGGTTTGTTCAAGGTCATTGGAAATGGCACCATTTGATAGATCGCATATGAGTTCCTATTCGCCTTCCATTGTAACTATGGCGCTATCTTGTATCGATTACGAGATATAGCGACTTATTGGTAGAAAATCGCGAATTTTTTATACACCACCTGTATATAGCGCCCCCGCAGGGGGTGACCCCGTCGGAATTTCGTGAAGATGTTTGATGCTGATAAAAACAGAATGATTGCGCTACCGTATGGTGAAAAAACTATGACGATATGTTAAGCCGTTTTCATCTGATACCGGAACGTTACGGACGGACGGACAGACAGACAGACGGACAGATTTGCTATATTAATATCGCGCGTCAGTATGCTGACGCGCGATAAAAAGGCGATGAGCATGATAAGTCCGGTCCAGTCTCATGATTTGTGAAGGCAGTTCGGGGGAAACAGAAGTCTATTTAAGGTTGGAAAGATTTGTTAAAAAGGTATAAGTTTTGAGCCTGGAGTGAAGGAGTAACGGAATAACGGATGTTGAGAGTGGTGATGACGACAAAGATGGGTTTGACAAGTGAATGAGGATGTGAATCACGACAAGACTAGCGATGCTGACGAAATGAATCTGGATCAAGTTGATTCCAAAGACGAGGTGATGCATATCTGAATGAGCGATCTGTGATTTTCAATGAGGAGATAGGCCTAGTTGGTGGGCGACGAAGGGTGACAAGTGACAACAGATGAGGAGCGGGTAAAGAAGAAAATTTGATTCCAATTAACAACTTTTTGTGAATGTTGTTGCCATGCTTCCAGAAATTCACAGTTACTCATTTACTCATTCATCAACACGACTTTCTATGCCTCTGCAGCCTATATGCGGCAACAGAGGCATAATGATTTCCTTGTCCGTCGCGGTTTATGTCTGTCCCGTCTTCCGTCCAGTGCCGAATATGTTTTTCGCTTCGCAGGAATACTGAATAGATTTCAATGAAATTCGCCGGAGGTAATTAGACAGATTACATGATTACATTTTGGGCGAAATTGGAACAGGACCAAGAGAGCAGGATACGCCAGAATAGTCGAATCGATGTCAGTTGGTTTTGCCGCGATGTCAAACAGGTGAATGAATTCTCAAATTTCACATGCGAGACAGATAAGATCGCGGACACAATTTTCACTTTAATTAGATTTCGTTTACAAATGAATTAAGAATTGTACAGGATTTTTTTCTTTCATAGGACTATTATACAACAATACCTTCTTTGTCTGTCCGTTTATTACGCCTTTTTGCTTGTCGTGGCAATGCCGGCATGGAAAATATTTACAACGGATGTCGAACACATGCAGCGGCGGAGGCATCATATGACCGCGCGCGGTCTTTAGCTCTCTTGTTGAGTATGAAGTACAAATACAGTGCTTAGAAAAAAATCCTTTATTTGTTTAACAGTGCGATAACCTTAACCAAGAGCGATAGAAATTGCAACGATCAAAATGTTTGAAGTTGGTGCTAAACAGTCTGGTTGTGCTCAAGCTATCGATGTTTTCAGATGTGTGATTGATCATTATGCCAATTCTGGTTCTACAGTCAACGTGTATGCAATTGATGCATCTAAGGCGTTTGATAAAATGAATCACAAATACGGGTTGTTCATCAAACTAATGAAGAGGCGTATACCCGATAATCTGTTATTATTGTTAGAAAGTTGGTTTGCCATTTGTATGACGTGTATTAAGTGGCACAATGTGTGGTCTAGGTGGTTTCGTTTAAGCTGTGGCATTCGGCAGGGTGGGGTGTTGTCCCCTTATTTATTTGCCATAATAGACAGTTTAGTCGAAAAGGTTAAGGCATGTGGATATGGCTGTTACTTGCACCATACCTGTATTAGCATTATATTGTACGCTGATGATGTCTTATTATTAGCTCCCTCGGTTTCCTCACTCCAGCTAATATTGTCTGTATGTGAAAAAGAACTTCATCGGCTAGACATGATGATTAATATATACATGTAAAAAAAGTCACTCTGTTTGCGCATTGGGTCTCGCCACAACGCCAAATGTAGCAATATTATTGCGAGCGATTCTAAAATAATATCGTTGTCAAATACCATCAGATACCTTGGAGTAAACATTGTTGCTGGTCATAAGTTTGCCTGTTCCCTTGAACAAGAGGTCCTTCTATCGGGCATTTAATGCCAATTTTGGCAAAGCGGGTCGGATCGCCTCAGAAGACGTCATAATTGAACTATTGAAAGCTAAATGCTTGCCTGCCTTGTATTACGGTTTGGAAGCTTGTCCTTTAAATAAATCTCAAATTAGATCTGTAGAATATGTCCTTAACAATACCTTTAGAAAGATCTTCGCTACAAAATCATTCAATGTCGCAACTGACTGTATTATACTTTGGCTGTGCAGTTCAGGACACACTCTGTAGGAGAAAAAGTAAATTTTTAACGAAGCTAAAGCACAAAACTACCAGTAACTTGTTGTATCACGCTGTGCAAAAAGTCGCGTCGGACGAACTTGCCGAGCTCCAGAAATTAATGTGATAATGCGCTGCTTAGAAAGTGTACTTTTTGTAGCC
>Ga0209149_1000207_pt1 | contig 23699 bp, 16 predicted proteins | sample WorMetTyACAVOLI2_FD_187423 | JGI IMG/M metagenome (GOLD analysis project Ga0209149, IMG submission 187423) | Marine gutless worms symbiont microbial communities from Max Planck institute for Marine Microbiology, Germany - Olavius algarvensis... ... | reverse complement strand
CACCATAGTTTCCGTATCCCCTTAATTTACTTATCCCACTCCTACACAAACATGCATGTTACATTCATGCTCTCGTACTTCCCCAACCTGTCCACCAAGAGTTTGCTTCATTGTGACCGCATTGCGACTGCCGTTAGGCGGTCGCACTCGACTTGTAAATAGTACCATTTTCATTGCACTATTGCAGTCCGTTGCTAAATATATGTTTTTATTCATATACAGAAATGTGTTTCGGCTTTTGGAAATAATTTTCACCTGGAGCACTTCCGGTGTACTGCTTGCGATGCACCACTGGGAGAGGATCGCTATTATGAGAAGGATGGGAAAGCATATTGCAGGTATGCAGCGCGACTATGTGTTTAAGTAATGGCGGTGTTTTGCTGTCATACTTTGAAAAATTGTTTTCTACTTCATAATTTTTATAACAAATAACTTAGCTATCACTAACAGATCGTGCGTCAGCTGTGCAGACAAAGTAGCAACAGCATTGCTGTGCTGACACGCAATTTGTATCTGTCTAATTTGCTTCAACAGTACAATACCTCGAGTGCAGCCTTTTATTAATAGTTAGTGCAGCATCGGGTTTAACGCTGCATGCAATAAATGATGTTCTGTTGTCTTCGGCATAACATTGAGCCTCCTTGTCCTAAACACTTCATCGACTGTCTCCCGCAAACAACAAATGATGCCACTTACCAGCAGTGAGTGTCACCAACTTGCACAGTCCGGCATAGCTGTGTGTATAACACGTGACGATCGAACTGTTGACAAGACACGATGAAGCCAGATATTGGTCAAGAATCACATTTTTTGCCTATCCCACCTGTATTCAGTGCCATTGTAGGGGCGACCCCATTGGTTTTCGCGAATATGTTTGATATTCGTAAAACTACACTGTGTTACAAAAAAAACGTGTGCCTACATCTTTGACGATAAGTTGAACTAGATTTGTCCCTTTACAACAATTTTGGCACATTTATTATTAAGAGTATAGACCATCATTGACAGATGTGTTATTTTCCCACCTCACTTATGTGATGCACCTACTTTACCTTGGGAAATTGTCAAGATCTAAATATTAATAAAAATTAAACAAAATCATGAAAATTTCATAGGAAGATGTGTTTCTGATTAAAAATCTCTATATGTCAAAGTTGTATGGGGCACAAAGGCTGTTGTGTGAATTCCCAACAACGGTTGGAAACTTGGAAGCATCAATAGTCTGCTGAAGAGAATCCGCAAGACGGGTATAATTATCCGGCAACCAGGCAATGGTAGACCGCGTTCGTTGCGTAACAGTGCTCAGTCAGGAGGACAAGCCAAAAGGCACTGATCAGCTCGTGAGATTTTGCATGAGACTGCCATTCTCCGTTCAAGTGTGCAGGATAATTCACCGCTATCTGCAGCTCAAATGCTTCAAATGACGTCATGCTCAGCTGTTATCTGAAGCCAATCACATCACCCGTCTCACTCGCTGATAAACAATTTTATCGTCTGCAATAAATCTTGTTACGGTTCATTTGTAAACTGTAAGTTGAATAAAGTAGTAAGTAAAATAATATGGTAACAGTTTTGCGTTTAATATCCACTGCATTGTAGCATTGGTTAAATCAACAATTTAAGGCTAAATTAATGATATTTAGGTCTCAACAGTTTCGCAAGGTAAAGCAGCTGCACTAAATAAGTGAGATGAGAAACTAAAAACACATGTCGATGGCCTATAGTCGTAGTAATAAGTTTGCCAAAAATCTTAGTAAATGGACAGTTGTAGTTTAACTTATCGTTGAAAACGTGGTCACATTTTTTGGAAGACAGTGCGGAATGATTGGGTTGCCATCTGGTGAATAGACTGTAATGATATGTTAAGCCGTTTTTATGCAGTACTGGAATGTGATGGACGGACAGACAGATGGACAGACAGAATTGCTATATCAGTACAAAAATCATGCTGAATACCATGTGTGACTGTTAAGACACTAATTACTGAAGAGTGATTTTTGCCACTTAACTGTCCTACTGATAAATGTGTTATGAAACTTTGCCAAAAGTTGACATGTCTTTGTGTCAGTGACGACTACTTCAGGATGTATGCACCAAAGTGTGGTGGCTGTGGCAAACCAATCATGAGCAGCTTTATTACAGCTGTCCGTCAGAACTGGCATCTTGACTGCTTTGTCTGCTTTGTAAGCATTGGTTACCTTCGCATTCTGTGTTTGTTATTAATTCTGAACAATGATGATAAGCAGTATGGACACAACGTAACAGTATCCGTTAATTTCATACCATTTTGTCAATGTTATTTCCTCTGTTTCTGTGAATATATTGTTTACACTTTCTTTCTGTTGCTTAGTAGAAGAGGAAACTCACTGCTGTCTGCATTATTTGAAGTATTTGAAGATAAGTTGTAATTCTGTTTTATCATTTTACAATTGTTGTTTATTTCTAAAACATTTTAGGACTGTCTTTCTTATCAGCATTCATAGTAGTACATTATATTTCACATGAGTTACATACTTAAAGTAAAAGGGAAATATTAACAGAGCTGTCTCTGTGCTACAGTATTGTGTACCATTTTAGTGGTGCACAGTGGTACAAGCAGTTCATACAGGTTGGTCAGCTGGATTATGCTTTGATCTTGTCTTCTGAGGGTTCGTGTGTCTTAGGTTTTACCGTGCGACACGTACGCATAGTGCGGACTATACCTGGGAAGATGGCTGTCCGCCCGTCCGTCCATCTGTCACATGCTGGTATTCTGTCGAAATGGCTAAAAGTATCATCAGAGTTTTTTCACCGCCAGGTAGCCAGACCATTCTAGTTTTTTTGTACCAAATGGAATGGCAATACTCCGACGGGCACCCCGCAACTGATGCATTGAATGCAAGGGGGTATGAAAAATCACGATTTTCGAACAATATCTCGCTTTGTTTCAGAAATGATGCAAGATAGAGCCATAGTTACTATGGAAGGCGAATAGGAAACCGCACCGAAGCTTACGAATGGTACCAGTTTGAATGACCATCAGTGACCTGTAACCGAGATTTCAAGGTCACGATTATTCAGTGTCAAATAACTGGAAAATGGTACAACGTAGAGCTATACTTACAATGGCCGACCGATAGAAAGTGGTATATGTTCTATCGAATGGCGCCATTTTCAAACATTTACAGTGACCTGGAATGACCCCTACCCCCAGTTTCAAGTTCATGCCATTCTTTGATGCTGAATATCACAGAAACAGTACGAGATACAGACATCGTTTCAATGGAATACTAATAGGGACTTACACAAGCCCTACTCAACAATGTCATTTAGAATGATGTTGAGTGATCTTGAATGACTTAGCAAAATATTCAGCGGCACAAAGCGTCGCACGGTCTCTCTGCTACAGCTCAGCTTCTTGTCATGGGGCTACCGGTATATATATTTAAATAAAAAATTTTGATTACATTCTTTTCGTGAGCTGAACCTGCTGGTGTTGGCACTTAACCTGGTGGACGAGCCATCTTTTTACGACACTGTTGATTGGGTCATCTGAAAATCGTCCCCAGAGTGATCTGTAATGTGTTGAGTGCGACGTTAAACCCTTCTATGCCATATGCCATACCGTGCCATACTGTGTGCTTAGGTAGTTTTTTTGGTATTGCATGCAGCATGATTAAGTTCTGTATATATGCTGTATAGGAATGTCATCTGCCATTTGACGGCTCTGGTTTTTACGAACTGAATGGTGCAATGTACTGTGAGAGGCACTTTCTTGCGCACCGTGGGACGCCGTGTGCCGCGTGTGGTCAGCCAATCAGCGGTCGTTGTGTGACAGCGATGTATAGGAAGTATCACCCGGAGCATTTTGTCTGCACTTTCTGTCTTAAGCCTCTGAACAAGGGCACGTTCAAGGAGCAGGGTGAGAAGCCGTATTGCCACACATGCTTCAGTAAACTGTTCGGTTGAATACTGGTGACTGGCAGCATTTTCAGTGCAGCATGTCTGCAGTTTTTCTTTTTGTCTGGTTCGTGTATATATGTGTTAGAATTTTGGCGAGTTCATTCACTGGGTTTAACGTAGTTTGTTTATCTGTTGTTGTGCTTTCTGAATTCAGGTCGTATGTTTTAATGCTATATCTATACATATGTGTGCAATTTAAAATGTGTTCTGTAAAACCTAGTAAGTCGTAACGTAAATTTTGTGTTTACAATGGTTACCGCTGGTGATGCTACCTCATGCAGTGACCGGTGCTGAATTAATAATACATGATGACTAAAGTCGATCAGCAGTGTTGTTAAACAGTCATCGTTTGGTTATACATGTATGTGTAAAAACGAGAAATTGGTCCCGTTATTGTTAGACACAAACCTTAACGGTTTTATGTTAGTTTTTCTTTTTTTATATTTATTTCAATTCATTTTACTTGTGCCATGCATGTCGCTTGTTAACAGTGTATGTAAACTTGAAGCACTCGGCGTTGTATACAGCTATTGCCACTTTAACTTACTAGTCACCAGTGCTGAATGGCTTTGATTTGAAACATTTGAGTACTGTATAATTTATTTGGTGGATATTAGTAAATTATACTCGACTGTAGACTAACTTATACATGAGTTATGCATTGAGATTGCTGTAAAGTGGTTGCATTTAATTTACTGTATTTGTGTGCCGTTAGTTCATAGTAGCTAATGAGCTAGATGCATAGCTTGCGCTGTAAAATACATTTAGCACTACGTGGACCATGCATTTACTACACTGTCACTGTGTCAAGACTTTTTTTGTGAGGGTTATGCTTATTAATGCGACACTCTAAGCATTTTTTATACTTGCTTATTTACGTACCACACTGCTTAATATTGTTGGTGTCTTGTTATGGGCAAGCTGCACTTAGTCCTGGTATTGCTGGGGATGTGGCTCTGTGGTTTGTCATCGGTTTGTATTGTGAACAAACAACTGGATACGATACGATAGTGTGTATTTAACGTTCAGTAAAAAGCTGACGGGTAGCCAGCTTTGTCTACCACACGGAATAAACAAAAAATTAAAATGTGAAACTACAAATAAAATGATAAGCGTGATAGTTCCGGTCCAGTCCCATTATCATGAAGGCAGTCCAGTAGGTAAAAGAAGTCTAAGGTCGTAAGGATTTGTTGAAAAGGTAGGTTTTGAGCCTGGAGTGAAAGAGTGATGGATGATGAGAGTGGGGATGATGAGAGAGCTGGGTTGACAAGTGGATGAGGAGATGAATCGAGATAAGATTAGTGAGGCTGACAGACTGAATCTGAAAGTTGATTCCAAAGGCGAGGTGATGGTTGGATAGATTTATATGCCAGTTAGCAGGGGTTTGGTCTGGGCCATTGTCTTGTTGTATTAAATGATCTTTTCAGTTTTTGCGTATGTGTAGAGCTCAAGACCAAGCGATTTTGGTAATGTTTTTATAGGGTTAGTTGACTGTTGTCAGAATATCAAAATTTTGGTGACTTTCAAACGAGATTGGAGTCTAGAGAACATCTGAAAGTTTGAATTTTGTGGGATTATTGGGTGGGTTGTGTCAAAATGTCTGCCATTTTCTGGCCAGATGCCGAAAGTGGTGACTAACAAGGGTTAAGTGTGCTTTTGTAGCCAGCGGAGCTTATAGTATAGGTATGAATGGATTTTTGTGTGTCGTCAGACATTTTCACATTGCTACTCCTACATATTTTGTTTGCTTCTCACGAAACTTGGCACGTGTGATCTACTATGCCAATACACAAAATAACTGTGGAACAGATTTGATTCTCCAAATTTTAATTTTAAAATTTTGGTACAAATTTTTGAACTTATATATTTGGACTGAGTCTCTGCAGCAGTAGCAGCAGTGTAGCTGTGTAGGCCGACAGACCTCACTGTTTGGGTTTGCCATGTTTTTTTCGGTTGTTGTAGACTTTGGTATGTCAGTAGCCTGTGAATTGGCCAGAAAGACTCCTTCAGGGAGAACTCTTGTGAGTCAAAGAGATTATTTGCACAAAGTGTTGAGGACTGAGCAGTGTTTTGACTTTTTTATTTTGATGTCATTGTATCGTTTATTAAGTGAAACTGTATCACCATTTTTACTCTGTAGGAACAACAGGTTATAACAGGCTATAACTTCTTTGTTTTGAAAATGCCAGAAAACACCAACTGACAGCTGTCTAATATGAAGGACTGTGTGTGTGCCTGTTACAGTCGTTCCTAGCTGGACGTGATTGCAAATGGACAAGTTTTTCTGCTGTACATAAAGTTGTTTTTAATTTTGAAATTACTTCATTGCATTGTTTTTGTTTTGCTTTTAAATTGCACTGTTTATTTATTATAAATGACTTTTGTAGTAGTTTAGTGTTGGCACAGTTATTGTATTGGATTGAAGCTGCTTTCTGTGTATTTTGTAGAATATATTTGGAGCACTGAGATAAATAACAAAATTGTTTTTAAATGGTAAATTAAAAAAAAAAATTTGCTAGTTTGTGTGTTTGATAATTGTCGAAAAGTGTGAGTAATAGTATTGTGTCGTGTAGCACTACAGTGACAGATATTATTCTACTTATGCCTGCATTTGCAAGTTGTCCACCATGATTTGTTTAACTATATGCTTGTTACGTAAATGTGACTAAGCTAAGATATTACTTTTTGTGCCACATTGTAAAATTTTTAAATCGTCAACATCAGTTTTGTTTGCTCTGGCAGTACGTGTACTTGAACCTGCTCACTTAATGTCAAATTATTTTTTGTAAATTTGAAGGCTGCAAGTATTTGTAGTTGATTAATAAATTAATTGATTAAATGTTTATCTTTACGTTATTTATTATTGTGTAAACACACAATGTAAACACACGTTGTTGTTAATTTTTAATATTTGTCATTTGTGACAATTGTTATGTATAGGGCCTTTCTGTCATTCAAAATTATTGTTACTCGGTTTGTGGTTTGCAAACAATTGTAGTTGTTACTAGTTAAGGACAAAAGCAACTCTGCACATTTCAGAGTTGAATTGGAGATCTGTGATTCAAGAGTTGTGTTCGTTGATGTGTGAAATTTGTTGTGTTTTTGCAACTTTTGTCAAATAATTTTAGTTTTTACATTTACAAAATTCACAGATTGTGTGTTATTGTGTGCCTTAAACTCCGGTAATTAGGGTATGTTGTGGGTATTAATAGTTCGTGTTAATTTCATAGTTTTGTGCTGTTGTCTTTTTGATGTCTTATTACTGATGGAGGTGCTTTGATCGTGCTTTTGGCATGTTTGCTTGTGATTGTCTGCATTGATCTAGAAGATATTTTTACTCCACAGCTTAACAACGGCAGAGTTTGTTGGGTTTTATTTCTTTAGTAAACATGACTGAATACATCAAATGTTTCTACAATTAAACTTATGTACAACCGAGTACGTGAGTTTTTTGCCGGGCTAACACACAGCGACATGTGGTGTAGTAGCGTGGTAGAAACAAGCGACATGGCATGCATAACTTTAATCTCACACATTTTATTTTTATTGCACATTATGATAATTAAAATAACTAAAATAATTAAGCTCTTTATGATTAGGCACAATCACTTACGATAATGACGCACCTGTGGCATCCCATGCACTGACAGCAATGAACTCGAGTCACATCAATACAATATGAAGTCTGTTTATAATAATCAGATACAGAAGTTTATTGATTGAATGGCTGTATTGCATATTTGAATACTATATATCAGTAATAGTAACAGCAGAATTTGTAGTGCACCTCCTACAATTGCCCAAAGGTGCATTACATAGTCAGTACATGGTGTGAAAAAGAAAAACTTGAGATGGCAGCTGAATGTTGCTGTCGACGACCGTATGAGTTTTTGAAGTTCTGTCAGTAGGCGATTCCATGCACGAGGTGCGGCGACAGAGAATGCACCGTCACCACTATAAGTGTGCAATAAATCTCTGGTCCTGCATGTGCTGAAGCAGTAGACTTGTTATTTCCACAGTGAAATGGTATGTGATGTCATTTGAGCAATGGTAATAGAATGAAAAATGCTGGTTGGGGTACAATTATCAGTATACAATGTAAAGATATAACATATATGTTTGAGCCATGTAAATGTGTCTAAGCAGTGTTCGAGAATATGTATTTTACATTTTTTTCAATATTAAAAAAATGCATTTTTTACGTTTTCTTGAAATGACGTCAAAAACGTAGAAAACGTTATCAAAGTTTCAGAATGATTACTTTACTGACTTTTCAGAACACGGAGCTTTTCAGAACACGGAGCTAGCTTACACTATGCGCTCTGAAATAACAAACAATTACATATACATACAACATTAGATAAAATTGTTGATTAAAATATGGCCTTAGTAATTTAATACTTACACTTACAGGACAAAAACTGATTGAGTGGTCTCTAAAACCTTTTCAAAGTCCAAAAAAACGTTGCATACGTTTTCTCGAACAGTGTGTCAGAGCTTGCATTATGCTGCAAAATGGCCCTCGGCGTGTTCATTGCTCTCGTTAGTTTTCACTTAGCAGTAAGTAAAAGTGCATTGTAGGCATCTGTGTATTTTTTTGATTTGTTGCATACATTTAATGTCATTTATCATTGTAGAGCGAGCTGTATATCGTGAATTTGCTAAACTTAATATAATGACAGTGCTTTTGTCGTAATCATGTGCACGACTTATAGTACAACTTGATGGAGTTGGATTATACTAATCAGTTATATTTGGCGGTTTGCAATGTTTATGTTGTGTATAAATAGCATACACCGCGCTACTGTACTTCATTTAAACATTGTCGTTGAATATTCTGTTTTTCCAGAAACACAAGTGTTATTTTGCAGAATGCAGTAGTGGTGTATGGTTAATTGATTACAACAACAAACCGATGCAGTGAAGAAGTCAGAAAGTCAGAAAAATATTCCAAGGGGTGTGCAAAAACCGACATTCTCAAGAATGGGATTGAACATAGTGCAAAGTGTCATGCGCTGGGCATTGATCCCGTTGCTCCTCAGTTTAGAATATAAGCAACCAAAGTGTGCATTTTGGCATATACGGTATGTAATCGGGGTAAATGGCTTATTGAGGGCGTAGCCGTTTAAGGCATACATACTCGATGAAGAAAATTATACGTTTGCGCCTAACCGTCCAAAATCTCTTAGTTTTGCATGATTTTAAAAAGTGGTGTTTTACTGTTTAAAGTGCGAGGGAGCTATACGTCGTTGGAAAAGTGTTCAAAAACGTAGAAGTGTGCGTTCAGTGTTACAGACGCGACACGCAACATGCTGACCGCCATCGCTCTCAGTGTTGTGCATTCCATTCTGCTGATATGACAGGAATCCATTTGTTTCAATACGTGCGGAGATTTGACTTCAGATCGGAGTCAGTTTTAACCCTTTAATCGCCACATTAAAACTGCAGAGCAACAGACCATCATATAGCAATACAGTGATTGGTACACTGGCCGTTGATGGGTGGGCTGTTTGTTACATTTGGTACAGCGAGGAGGGGGACTTGGCGGGGCTGCAGCCCGTCCAGGCCCCTCCTCGTTGTACCAAATGTAACAGTAACAGCCCACCCATCAACGGCCAGTGTACCAACTTCGTATTATTCGATGTGGCACTATAATTACCTCTGGAGTCTAAAGAGATAAGTTGAAACAGTGGACTTCATTCATGTAGCTGAGCTTCTTGTTGCTAATGTTAAAATGTAAAGTTATTTACTGACATACGAGGCCTCAGGGCTGCGTGATTGGTCAAAATCAGAAATGCTGATGGTTTGGCCAGCCCAGCCACCCCTACGCTCGTCCTAGCCCTAGATTCAAACACTGGCAGCGCCGTGGGTGGCCTGTGTTACTGCTGCTGACGTTAACTATTGCTGCTGATGCTGCAGCGGCGACGTCATAGAACTGATGCTCTGGATGGAAGTGCATGCCGGGATGCTGAGATTGGTGACGTTGTGCTTTTTTGGCAGTTTCCTCGGTAAGTTTCGGACACTATTAGAAACGTCGACCAGTTCAATGTACGAGCCACAATCGCGCAGTCAGATTTAGCGAATCTCTAGGCCTAAGTGTCACTCATGTTCATCGGCAATGACACGATTCGATAAGTGTTACACGATTTCATATTAGGGTTACATAGTAACTATGTGCGTTTCTTGTTTCGTTTCCCAGATATAGACTGATGCGAATTTTTAATACTTGTATTTAACGTAGGCTACCCGGCGAAGGTGAGCACGTTGGAATTTCAACATGATGTTTAGTATCAGAAAACTAGAATGGAGGCTACTGCAGATGGTGAAAAAGTTTTATAATATCTTTAGCTGATTTGACACAGTGTTCACTACAAGTGTAAAAAGGGCCATAGCATATACGGCGCTTACATACAATGCGTATGGCGCAGTAAAAGATCGCTAGTACGTAAATCTTTATTGGTCGATCGTTTTATTCAACTATGGGAAGGCAGTTTATCACTGAAGACTTCGACTTGATTTTCGCCATTTTTCCTGTATTTGTGCACATCTGCAGTTCGTTTTGGATCCCGGAACTTCATAGCGTCTGCTCAGTTACCGTCGCGCACTCACATATTTGACGTGATGCGAGACTTGCGAGTCACATCACATCAAACATGCCAGACAGACTTATTTTCGTGTATTGGACCTGAATATTTATTCTGCGTTCTAGATCTATAGCCATAAGGACTAATCAGTAGATTAGACAGCCGAACGTTACGTCCCTTCAACATACTGGGCCTCTATTTAGTCTTTAGTGATAACATAAAGAATAGTGTTAGTTAGTAACTGTTATGATTGTCATTATTAGTATTTTTGTTGCATAATTGCAATTTGCATTTTTTACTTTAGTTAGTCATTTAGTTACAATCATAGGTGGCCAGCATAGATAGGTTCATGACCTCACTGGCAACCTCTTGTTTTTTTAATTTTCATTATTTTGTCAACTGTGTGTGTAAATAAACTTGAGTTGACTTGAGTTAGCGATAGTAGAGATATTAAACGTCAATAATGGCGTGCCCTTGAAATCTGATTTAAGGGTCATCCAAGGTCATTGAAAATGACGCCATTCAATAGACCATATACGACTTTCTATTAGTCTTCCATTATATCTATATCGTGCACCATTTTCGAATTATTTGACGTTCAAAATATCGTGACCTTGAAATCTAGGTTAGGAGTCATTGAAGGTCATTGGAAATGGCACCATTCGATAGATCGCATACGAGTTTCTATTCGTCTTCCGTTGTAACTATAGCCGTATCTTGTGCCATAAAGCGAGATATTGGTCGAAAACGTCCATTTTCATATCCCCTTGTATTTAACTTGCACGATCCCCTAGAATGCCTTCGAATTTTTGCCCAAAATTTTAATACAAACTGTCTGAGTCCATGAGCTGTTAAGCGGTGTAAAATATTGCTGAAAAGTTCAAGTCTGTGCCTACAGACTACAGTGCAACAACGTTACAGACTGACGACAGATAGACGACAGACGGACCGCCGCTTTGAAGTCATAACGGAAAACAATTTTCATCGAAACAAAAATAATGTAGTTGCTTCGTTCATCTGTCAAAATTATGCGGTCGATAGCTGGCGCGACTGCTGACGCTGTACAGTAGGCCTAACAGTGCGGCGAGCAGGTGCGCGTGCATTTTCATAATGAATGCGGCGTCCATTGCTGATACTTGTCGGATGATGATGATGCATGAAGTCTACGTGTGCTGCCGGGAAAAGTCAATCAATAAACCGATGAGTGCCTCGGGTGCAGCAGATGAGATGATCCGAGGGAATGGGGAGTACAGGTTGATATTGCGCCAACAGTCGGAGCAGTGATTTCTCATGCGACACGCGTCCCAAACTCTGCCTCTACTGACTGCTCTACTCTACTCTACTGCACGCCTGCACAGACTACAATGTGTTATGTCCCCGACCGTAGGGAAGGGGGCAATAAGCGTTGCTTTTATCTGTCCGTCTGTCCGTCCGTCGCGTACATAGCGAATAATTCGAGAACCCAAAGGCCTAGCGTGCCCAAATTTGGAATGAAGGTCCCCCACCTTAGTGCGACTCGCATACCAGTTTCAAGGTCAAACGGTCAAAAGTCAGGGTTAGAGGCGGGCGGGGGCATACCGTGTCGGCCGAACCCGGCGGCCACACTGCTTGTTTATGACTGATTTCTGATGTTATACTGCCCGTAAGCGCTATTCGGGGGAGCGAAACATTGAAACGGTGCCCCCAAATTTTCAGGGGCATAGTCCTATTTAATTTAATTTTTGCAACGCTCACTGTTTGTCCAATAAGAAAAAAATTGGTTTGCCTCTAATTCGTTCATGACCATGGCGCTTTATAAATCTATTTACTTACTTACTTACAAGCCATAGAGTAGACTACGCTATGCGATGACAAATAAGTAAGGACACGATGGCAAAGTATTTAACGTGCAATCAAAAACCTGACGGATAACCAGCTTAGTCTATCACGCGGGATCTGAAACTAAAAAGAAATAATGATAAGAAAATAAAACAAACCGATGAGCATAATAAGTCCAAAAAGCAGTCTAAGTCCGAGAAGACAGTCCAGAGGTAAGGTACCAAAAGTCTATAGTGAAAAAGACTTGTGAAATACGGTAGGTTTTGAAGCGATAGTGAAAAAGAGTAGGAGTTAAGGAGGGTAGAAATGATGATGATGTACATAAACTGCCATGAATGAAATGCGTTGAATGTGAAGGAGACTGATTAGTAGACTGACGAAATGAGACAGGAAGCTGATTCCACAGATGGGGTGATGCAAAACGATTCATCATTTTACCTGTAGTTACACAATTATTATGTCGTTATAAACCTAATTCATCAAATAAAGTATAATGCTAGAATCCTTCTACTCAACATAGACAGTATACACCAGTAGCCTAGCATCTATTACAACTGCGAGACGGTAACAGATGAGCAGTTTTTAGACGACAGTATGTAGCACAGATCTATACGTACAAGTAAGTAAGTAAGTAAAAAGTCGATTTATATAGCGCATCGTCGTAAAACCTCTAATGTGCTGAATGCATTATTACGTTGCGAACAGAAACTTCTTCAGATATTGTCTGAAACTTCCCGCCAATAATCGGATTTCGCAAGCTGTCCGGCAGGGAATTTCAGACCGACGGACCAGCCACACAGAAAGCCCGTCGGCCAACAAGCACAACATTAGAAAAGTGAGACATATTCTCATCACTGACTATACTTCGTATGTAATAAATGATGCCAAAATGCTGCTGTCGTAGGTGGTCGGCACGGCGGAATGGTTGCTGGTCAGTATTCGATGCATGTCCAACTGACGCCGAACGACGCCGTCGTGGTGGGCGGCCAGCTCGACGTGTCGTGCGACATCTGGAACTGGAAGCCAGAACGCAGCATGTTCGTCGTCTGGCTGCGCAGGTCACACGGTAGCGAGGTGGAACTCGGCACGAACGAGAACGTCGTCGACCAACTCAAGGACAGATACAGCGCTCGCAAGGAGCTGCGACGACCAGCCGATTTCACGCGTGTCAGCTACTACCTCACCATCACTGGTACGAACGCTGTAGCCAGACCTGTAGCCAGACTAGGAGCTACATCTCAACAGACTCCCGTGAAACACGAGTTTCAATAGTGCCTATTTTGGTCAACTTCTGCACTTTGTTATAAAATAAATAATAATCTCGATTACCTGTTTAACCCTTTAATCACCACATTAAAACCGGAGCAATACAGTGAATGGTACACTGGCCGTTGATGGGCGGGCTGTTACATTTGGTACAGCGAGGAGGGGATTGGGCGGGGCCGCCGCCCGCCCATGCCGCTCCTCGCTGTACCAAATGTAATAGCCTACCCATCAACGGCCAGTGTACCAGCTTCGTATTATTCGATGTGGCACTATAATTGCCTTTGGAGTCTAAAGAGTTAAAATCGTTTCGCAGATAACGAACAGCGTTGCAGAGTGTCTGCAACGGTGAAGTTTTGTGTTTTTACAGATCTCAAATCTTACGACTCGGGCGAGATTGTTTGTCGCATTCCCGATCAACTGGAAGTTGTGAAGAATTTCACCGTTCTCGGTAAACTGATGTAGTCTAACCTAGTTTTAGTATGAATTGTGTTACGCGCTATACGCCATATCGTGTCCGGAGAAAAAGTAGACCCCGGCCGTACAGTGGTCAGTAAAGGTAGAGGTCTGGACACTTTTTTGCGCCGCTTACATATGACCATCAGCGCTTTACAATCTCGGGAGTGGCAGCTGATTGGCATGAGCCAATGGTGCCGCAGCGCATTATGTGGCGATCCATTGCCCGCGCTAACGGACAATTGGACCCACGGTACAGCTAGCAGACACACCATCGTCCCAATCAGCCACACTAGGCCTTTACCCCGTAGCCGTAGCTACTACTCATTTCCCGTCCCGCTGAGGGTAGAAGGCTGAGTTTACCTGAGCACACAGTAGGTCAGCAACTTGCGCAAGGTTGCTTGCGGTTACGAGTCCGATACTCTACCACTACACCACTGCACCCATTTAAGTAATTGTGTAAAAGTTAGAGCGATATTGCTGAATATGCATTTTGACAACGACAACGACAATGCTCATCGTTTTATTTTTAGTTTCACATTTTAATTTTTTGGTTTGTTCCGTGTGGTGCTTTTTACTGCACGTTAAATATACACTATCGTATCGTATCGTATTTTGAGAATTTCATAACACTGTCTATAGCAAATGTGCAAAATTTGATTTAAATTAATGCGACAAATGCAAAAAAAAACTGAACGTTAAAAATTGTGCTCACTCATCAACGCGCTGTCAACGACGTCATCGAATTGTCACATGCTATCGTGTAAAAAGGATCATGACCTTCGAGGGGGAAGATACAGTTATGATCGATAATTAGCTGATGCAAGAAAAGAGGTATATGTTACGAAGAGGTTTTTAAAGGAATTTCCGAAGAACAGAGGTTGGTGTCTGTTATCTTTGACCAAACTCTTGAAGAAGATCTATCAAACTGGTTCAATTGGCCGAAAACCGAGGTGATGGGAATAGACGCCATCGCACTGAAAATATTGATTTGGTCGAAGAGATGACGTGAAGCTAAGAACATATAGCCTAAGGAGAACATGTCGATAACTCAGTTTCGTAATTCCTAGCTGTTGTTTTACTGAACGGATATAATCGCGATTTTAAGTTTTGAGTGCCTTATATCATGTTGATGATAATACTCACAAACCAGTTTCTGAAATGATTTTTAGTTCGTTCTGTTCAGGTACAAATGAGCTACATCATAATTTAATTATAGTGACATTTCATCGTAATAATATTAAATGAAGGATGTTTGAGTTACTACGCCTGCAATACTCATAGTCATACTCATACTTTATTGAATTCACGCATCAAACGTGCATGAAAAAAGTGCACGACAACGTGCATAAACGATACAGTGATAAAACAATACTAACTATAAAAAAACAAACCTATTGAAAATCGAACAAGCACCAGTTAACAAAGGAACGTTTATAGGTACTGGAGGTACACTGGGGTAAAACATAGGTATCACTATTTCTAAGGTTGTAGTCCAATTTTTTATTAGGAGGGAGTAACATTACGCCCTATCTTCACATATTTCACACAGGACAACGTAGGCCTACTAAATCATCGTTGCAATAACTGAATATTCGGTACAAGAACACCGTATTGTTGAATTGGGTCGTTGCAAAGCAGGCGTGAAGCAACACTGTATCTGCGAACGGCGGTTACTGCACGCACGCATTGTGCTTCCGTGCAGAAATGAGGTTATGCATCTACGCTAATAACTCACCGTATGTCGACTGTTTAGTAAAAATGGCTTACACCACAGAACGTTTTATCAAGTTATGCCAAAATGTCGTATTTCTGGCGGTACGGTTTTATTTGTGATACACTCCGTCAAGTGACTACTGTTGTTATGGAAACTGCGCGGCTGATTCTAAGCCAATTTAAAAACTTTTTAACGTAGTCAATTGTGAATTGAATAAGGTCCATCCTACCAAAAATAATTAGTAAATGTTGTGAATTGGTGAAGTTGTCATATTAATCTTAGCGGTCCGTTTTTTTGAGACACACTGTAGATTTTTTTGTGCCCTAGGGAGTAAATATGTAATACTTCTAAAATAACCCAACGGGCCAACAGTGTGTCGTATAGTAGGGTTTAATGTCCCACTCGACACATTATAGGTCATTTCGGGGACTTCTACGGGTCAGATGACCCAACCAACAGTGTCATAGCACTGAACGACAGTGATTAGTCAATCACGTCAGGGCCTATCCCTCCAGGCTCATCTCGCTAAAACGTAAAGAATGTTACAAAAAAACACATGTACATACATAACACCATGAAGACCGAAGATACAGAGGCGCTCCTAAGATACAGAGCTAAACGAAGCAAGATCAAAGCCCGATAGAGTCGACCGACCTGTAAGAACCGCATGCTCGTACCACTGTGCAACACTTCGTCGACTGTTGTTGCATAATACCGGTACTCTAGCACAGAGGCAGTATAAAATTAGTTAATATTTTCCTTCATTCAGACCAACATCACATCTCAGATGTGGCCAACGGGTGGTGGGGGCGGCTTGGATTAACCCTTTAATGGGCACATTAAAACCGCACAGCAACGGACCATTATACAGCAATACGGTTATTGGTACACTGGTCGTTGATGGGTGGGCTGTTACATTTGGTACAGCGAGGAGGGGCCTGAGCGGGCTACGGCTCCGCCCAGTCCCCTCCTCGCTGTGCCAAATGTAACAGCCCACCCATCAACGGCCAGTGTACCAACTTCATATTATTCGATGTGGCACTATAATTACCGGTGCCTATTAACGGGTTAAGGATACGACCAAAGGTACCAGATGTGCTCGTCGTTCGCTGTTGAGTAGTACCGGTGAGGTCGGTGCAGCTGATGTCGGAGTCGTTGGACGGCAGTCGGGCGGTGATGTACGCCCACCAGCAGCCGGTCGACTTCAGCGAGTCCGACGTCCGACGCTTCCGCTGTATCGTCAACGGCAGCTACCCAGCACCGGAAGTCGCTGTCTACGTCGGCGATGATGACGTCACTGGACAGTTCGTCGCCGACGTCGAGCTAGTGCGCGATGGTGTACCGCCGTACTTCCGTGAACTCTATTATCGACTGCAGCTGACCGACGACTTCTTTCACATGAGGCATTTTTTACGTTTAATATTAGTTGGATTATTATTGTTATTATTGGAAGTTGAAATCAACAATCTGCAGTAACAGTACATAAATTTATAGATAATGCCATATAAGTGTATACAGTAGAATAAAGTATAGTCGGATGATGGCTTATATCTATTGCACGGAATAACACTGCGGCACTGTTAAGTTGTTGTTCTTGTTGTTGTTGTTATTATTATTATTACTATTATTTCCAAGAGCATCTTATTATGCCCCCGCCCATAGGGAATGGGGCATTAAGTGTTGCTTTTGTCCGTCCGTCCGTCGCGTACATAGCGAATAGTTCTAGAACCCAAAGGCCTAGCGTGCCCAAATTTGGAAGGAAGGTTCCCCACCTTTGATGCGACTGGCATACCAGTTTCAAGGTCAAAGGTCAAGGTCACCAAGCCCAATAATGCTGATACACATTGTGCGCCGTATTTTCCGAATGGCACGGCGTACGAACTTCAAACTTGGTGTAAAGGTTCAGGGGTCTGGGTGTGGTGCGTGGTAGATGGAATGACAGACGGACTTACGGTAGTTAACTGTAAGCCACTCCAGTGTGAAGGTGTAGGAGCGGACCCTGACCAGGTTTCATCCATGGGCCGGGTATAACCTCGTTTGGATCAAAAGACTGTCTAGTTGGCAGAATCTCGGCCGACCCCATCACTTTACGAAAGGTGACTGCTGAATCTACTGACAGTTCATGCATTATCGCTTCGGTATTCAGTTGGGTCTCAGGAGCTGACTCATCGTTTTTAAGGCATGAGCCGGTTCTAATTCCCTTAACTCCGTACTAAACTGAGCTACGGCGGAGGCATCAGTCCGAGAAGGAAGATTACTAGCAGGTTCGGGCACCAGGACAGAACCTGGTGTAGCAACTGTCGGGACACTGTGTAAAGTGCCGCGAGTGTCGCCTAAACTGGGGTTGGCCATGAGGAGGAGGAGGAGAAGAAGAAGAAGAAAAAGAAGAGTAGGAGGAAAAGGAGGAGGAAAAAAATAAGAATATTTTGCGTAGATAGCAAAGTCGCATAGATGATGATGATGATGATGATGACGATTACGGTGACAGGTACGATTATGACGAACTGGCGCTGAAGTGCGTGGCACGAGACTCGTTCAACATTCTGCCGCAGAGTTCCTCCGCCATCATCATCGACCTCAAGCCTTGTCAGTTGAGCAGTGGATTCACAAATTTTTTGTTGCAGTTCTGTAAATTGAATTTTTTGCTTATACCAAGGAACTTACTTATCTAAATATTATTGCACAGATAAGTAAAAGTGGCTGCATAACCAAATAGACGACGACCCTATCGGTATTGTACATTTGAGGGTATGTGATGTTTTACGTACAATATTTGTCCTCGCATTATGAAAGATACTCTCACTGCAGTTTACTAGAAAAAGTTGAAGGTAAAGGTTTAAATCTCTAAATATACAAAACTGTTGATTTAATCCTGTAGAGGGCATTTAAGAGTTTCAGCTAGACACCATTAAGGCAATGTAATAATAATGATATTAGTACCCTTGTTTGGGTTACTATATTTGGTACAGTGAGGAGGGGGCCTGGGCACTTGGCAACCTCGGATAAATGTTGTCCCTAAAGCAGTTAAATAATTTTGACCGCCAAAACCGTTTAGATGCCAGATCAGAGGTCAGAGGTCAGAGAGTAAGTGTGAATCTTAATTGCGGTGATTTGAACAGTGTTTGCTGGATGGCTGTTGATGCTGTAGATAAGCCGAAGCTCGTCTGTAAGCAGGTGCGCTATGAAGCCGATCTACACGCAACTGATGTCACTCTGCAGTGTCTCGTCCGCTCACACCCAGCCATCAACGCTTCACAGGCCGTCTACTCGTGGACGATACTTTCTGGCCGTAACGAATCCATCACAGCTGGAGAACGAGACGGACATTACCTCGCCGACCTGCATTCGGGAGTCCGTTGATATATTTCTGCGTGTTTTAGGCCGTATAACTAAGCTTTTATTTTACCTCCGATAGGAGGAATATGTTTTTGCCCGTGTTCGTTTGTCTGACTGTCTGTCTGTGAGCAAGCTTACTCAAAAACGCGTGCATGGATTTGGATCAAATGTTGCGTGTCGACAGATGTCGGGACATGGACGAACTGATTAACTTTTGATCCCGATCCGGATCATAGTCCGGATCCAGGAACCGGATTTGCATCGGATTTTGGCATTTCAGCGGGTTATCTGAAGAAGTTATGGACGGATTTCGATGAAATCTAATGGGTCGATAGCCGCGGGGGCCTGGACGAATAGATTACACAATTTACACTTTGAGCTGGATACGGATCATAGTCCGGATCCAGGAACCGAATTTACACCCGATTTTTTAATTTGAGCGGGACATCTGAAGAAGTTATGGACGGATTTCGATGAAATTTTACGCGTCGATAGCAGGGGTACAAAAGAGGAGGTACATGTTTTTGCCCGCGTTCGTTTGTCTGTCTGTCTGTCTGTCTGTCTGTCTGTCTGTCTGTCTGTTAGCAAGATTACTCAAAAGCGCGTGCATGGATTTGGATGAAATGTTGCGTGTCGACACAAGTCGGGACATGGACGAACTGACTAACTTTTGAGCCAGATTCGGATTATAGTCCGGATGCCGGAGCCGGATTACTTTCTCCGATATCGTATAAGCGCTGCTACGCGGAATTTTACGTCGGGAAAATCCCACGTATACGTATTGACGGCCCGGCGTTGCGGCGAGGCGTGGTTTTCAAATGGTTTTATTATAGACATCTTTATTCACCACGAATGGTAGTAATTTAAAACAAAACGAATAAGCGAAAAAAGCAAGTGCGATATGTAAACTGCGATAATGTGCAATATAACAAACCTAACACTAACTGAACGTACAGGACGAGATATACATAAAATTACTGAACTGAAGCTCAAATTTCTGGACACGCTTAGCCCATAATATGCGTATACAAGAACTTAGCTATCGCAAACAAATCGCGCGTAAGCTGCGCACACAATTCGTCGACGGCATCTCCGTGACCTTGAAATCTACGTTAAAGGTCACTCAAGGTTACTGGAAACGGGACCATTAGACAGATCATACACGACTTACTGTTAGACGAGTTATTGGACGTTGAATATTATTGTGACCTTGAAATGTGGGTCAGAGGTCACTCAAGGTCATTGAAAGTGGTACCATTTGAAAGTTTGGGTACGGTTTCCTAACTTTTCCTACTCTAACCCTAACCCTAACCTTAACCCTAGGGTTAGGGGTCAGGGTCATTGAAAATGGCGCCGTTCGATAGACCATAATTATGCGACTTTCTATTGGTTCGCTATTGTAAATATAGCTCTATCTTGTACCATTTCCCATTTATTTAACGTTGAATAATATCGACCTTGAAATCGGGGTTAGAGGTCACTCAAGATCATTGAAGTTGGTGCCATTTGAAAGCTTGGGTGCGGCTTCCTATTCGCCTTCTACAGTAACTATGGTCGTATCTGTAGCCGTTTGTGAGATATTTAGCGTCAAAGAGTAGTGTGACCTTGAAAACGGGATTAGGGTTCGTTCAAGGTCATTGGAAATGGCACCATTTGATAGATCGCATACGAGTTCCTATTTACCTTCCATAGTAACTATGGCGATATTTTGTATCGTTTGCGAGATATAGCGACTTATTGGTGCGAATTTTTTCTACCCCACCTGTATTTAGCGCCCCGCAGGGGTAAACTAGAAAGATTGAGCTACCGTATGGTGAAAAAACTATGACGATATGTTAAGCCGTTTTCATCTGATACCGGAACGTTACGGACGGACGGACGGACGGACAGGCAGATTTGCTATAATCAATATCGCGCGTCAGTATGCTGACGCGCGATAGAAATCCATAAAACCGAAGTATTCCTGACAACAACTGACAGTTTCGATGTTACTAGTCCTAAATAATTTCATGAAAAATCTGTTTATTACTAAATGAAGGGAGCGCAGATCTGACTTATTCAAAGGACACGCTTCTAAACCGTATAAGAGGACTGGGATACATTTACTCTTAATTAACTGTAGGATCACTTCCTCAGAAGCGAGTCGACCAACTTTCCCAAATATGGCATTGGCTGAGCGATAGAAGGATTTCTTGGCATGGTCAAGGGAACATTTAAACAACCGAGATCGTACAATAAAAACACCTAAATATCTGATCTCGTCCATCCAAGGAATTATGGCACCCGTTGACATCGATATAGCAGCACGAGTTATGTTACTTCTAGGTCCTATACGTATGCAGCATGATTTCTTATTATTAATCATCATATCATTATTCAGTGAGCCGTCGGATAACCTTTGTCGGAGGTACATGCGCTCTACCGAGTGCCCTTCTAGTTTCTTATATCCGTATATCTTATAACCTTAAATGTCACTATGTCATTCTTTACATTGTGGCCTGCAAACGTTAGATGTGGTTGATTTTCGGTCGCTGTTTTCTGTTTCACTGCCCACAAAAAAGCGCATAAATTGCTTTGAGCTTCAAATACCATTTGCAACTACTATTTCACAGTACACGTATTAGAACTATCACAAACTAGCCTGAGAAGAAGCACGAAGACTTAAGTGTCTGATATCTCCTCGCTTCTACTAAAGTAAAACATTTAATTGAAGAAAAACAAGACAAGTGTCTGATATCTCAGAAACGGTACGAGATACAGACGTAGTTTCAATGGAATACTAATAGCGACTTACGCACGTAAATACTCAACAGTGTCATTTCGAATGACCTTCAATGACCTTGAATGATTTAGCGAAATATTCAATGACACGAAGCGTCGCGCGGTTTCTCTGCGACAGCTGAGCTTCTTGTTGTTGATAATGACGACGACGACGACAACGACGACGATGATGATGATGATGATGATGATGCAGCTGCTGAAGTCAGAGAAGCTGATGGTGCTAACTATCGATCACGTGTTCCCGCAGCACTTCCGCAACTACTATTTCTATGCATACAACGACGAAGGCTCAGACGAAGTTAAATTGACCCTCAGCAGACAAGGTGAGTGTACTTCTTCAGTTATTCGACTCTGGTTTTAAAATTATGCCATAGTTTTCTTAAATATACTTTATGTACGGCTTGTAAAAGTATGATGACCGCCTGTTTGTTCAGAGAGTAATAGTTCATTAACAGAGTCGTAATTTGCAAGATCCAAAATGTCTAACAGGTGAGAAAACGAGCGATCCGACACAATATACGAATTATTATGTAACATCGTTTAATTTTTTATGGCTTAATCATTTAACAATAATGTTCAGTTAGACGCCGAAACGTGTGCGTAAAGGGTCCGAGCGATTTTAACTTTACAGCTTTACCATTATACCGAACGGCATCTGTTTTTCAGTCGGTTTGACACAGCTTCATTTTTATAACGCAATGCTATGCATAGCGCGGACTATGCCGTCGCAAGATGTCTGTCCGTATGTCTGTCTGTCTGTCCATCCCGCATACCCCGCTATTATGTCGAAAGGGTTAAACATATCGTCACACTTTTCACCGTCGGGTAGCCACACCATTCTAGTTTTACAGTACCAAACGTTATGGCAGTATTCAGTCGGGACCCCTAACGAGGTTGCCGAATGCAGGGAGGTATGAAAAAATATGATTTTCGACCAATATCTCGCTTTATCTCGGAAAGGATACAAGATAGGGCCATGGTTACTATGGAATGTAAATAGGAAACCTTTCCTAAGCTTTCGAATGGTATCATTTTCGATGACTATGACCTCTAACCCATATTTCATGGTGACGATATTATTCAACGTCAAATAACTCGAAAAAGGTACAAGATGGAGCTATACTTACAACGGCAGACAAATAGTAAGTCGTATGTGGTCTATCGAACGGCGCCATTTTCAATGACCTTGAACGACCTTTAACCCAGCTGTCAAGGTCACACCATTATTTGACGCAGAATATCTCAGAAACGGTACAAGATACATGAAATACTAATAGGGACTTACGCCCAACTCCAGGGTGTCATTTCGAATAATCATAATCATAATAATCATAATCATAAATTTAACCAACTTACACAAAGAGTGACCAGTGGTTTACAGTTGTAAAGAGTGAATAAAATAAAAATAAAAACGAAACAAAGTTCACTGGATAAAATACAGTGTAAAAGATTGTTAGTAATCTAAACTAGGCAAAGGCTTGTTCAAAAAGAACAGTTTTCAGCTGCCGTTTAAATGAGTCAGTGTTAGTGAGTTGTTGTAGTGATGGCGGTAGAGTGTTCCAGGCGGCTGGTGCAGCATATGAGAAACAGCGCTGACCAAATTTAAGTCTCATCCGTGGCTGCTCGTAGCGGGAACTGCTGGCGGACCGAAGCCATCCACGAGAACTGACTGATGCTGTCGCAGTGACAGTGTCTTTGAGATAGGATGGTGCCTTGTGGATATGAATGAGGTGCATAAGTAGACAGAGTTTATAGGTAATCCGGTATTGAACAGGTAGCCAGTGGAGGTGGCGGAGTGCTGT
>Ga0209149_1000205_pt1 | contig 23741 bp, 16 predicted proteins | sample WorMetTyACAVOLI2_FD_187423 | JGI IMG/M metagenome (GOLD analysis project Ga0209149, IMG submission 187423) | Marine gutless worms symbiont microbial communities from Max Planck institute for Marine Microbiology, Germany - Olavius algarvensis... ... | reverse complement strand
TTTAACCTGAAGCACAGCAGATTGCTGCTTTAACCAATTTTTCAAAGAACATTGACCAAATTTAAAATGTTGGACCTACAATTTTGTAATTTATTCTGATCAATTTTAAGTTTATGCGCAGGCTCTCTAGACTGGTCGTTTTTCAATTGCCTCTGCTTGCATCCCGCTTCAGCCGGGCCTCTCAAAGGCAATTGAAAAGAAAAAACCTCTCTGCGTCCTTTGCGCCTCTGCGGTGAATAAATTTATGTGATTTCGTTCCGAAAATAATTTTACTTGCGCCGTATAAATCCCAGCTTGCCCGGATTCATGATTCCCATCGGATCCAGGGCGTCTTTGATCCCCTGCACCGTCGGCCAGGCCGTCCCATACTGTTCCTCCATCAGCCAGCCCAGTTTGAAGCCGATGCCGTGATGATCATTCAACACGCCGCCATGCTCGAGAGAGGCGCGGGCCGCCTTGCCCCAGATCTCAGTATGCAGCTGCAGGGCCTCATGCGGATCCTGGGGCGGTTTGGCGATCAGGAAGCGGTCATAAACCATTACACCCCATGGGAACCAGTGGGAGAAATGGGCCATGTAGTCCGTGCCCCACGCCTTGAATCCCTCGGTAATGACCTGCTGCTTGGCTTTGAAGATATTGTAGATCTTATCGTAGGTGGCCGTGGTCTCGACGGTGCCGAACATCTCCGGCAGCATCAGGCTGTGGGGCGGAAAATAAAAATCATAGCGGTGCTTCCACCAGTGTTCACCGGGTTCCGCGCCCAGTTCCTTGCCGTCCAGCTCGGTGCATATCTCGTGGATCATCTGCATTTCCAGATCCACAAAGCGTTGATCGCCGTCCGATCCGATCACCATGAAAGCGCCTTTCATATCGAGATCGAGCACCCGCTTGACGACCCGCTCGCTCGAGCTCGAATCATAGAGGCGTATGACGCAGGGATTCAGCCGTCGGGTCATGATCCGGCGTCCGGCCTCGAGCCCCTGCCGGACATCCTCAAATATATAGGAGTTAAATCGCCGAACTTCGGGGATGGGATCCAGGCGCATGGTTATTTCGGTGATCGTACCCAGGGTCCCCTCTGAGCCGACAAACAATTGCAGCATTCCCGGTCCGCAGGCATGGTTGGGCACCGGCAGGGTTTTTATTATCTCACCGGATGCCAGCACAACTTCCATGCAGACGACCATGTCCTCCGCTTTGCCGTATTTGGTCGACAAGGTCCCGGATCCCCGGGCGGCAACATAACCTCCCAGGGTCGCGCCGTATTCGGAAGCCGGATAATGTGCCAGGGTGAAGCCCTTTTTATTTAAGGCCCATTCCAGAACCTGGCCGTTGATGCCCGGCTGGGCAGTCACCGTCAGCGACTCGGCATCGATTTTGACGATCTGATCCATTTTTTTCATATCAAGGATGATGCCGCCATAAAGCGGCACCACGCCACCCTGGCTGCCGGTGCCGCCGCCATAGGGGATAACCGGAATTCCATGGCGGCCAGCCAGTTTATGGATGCGGGCAACCTCCTCGGCCGACTCCGGGTAGACAATAAAATCCGGCTTTTGCAGGGTTTGGTGCCGATCGATCCAAAGCTGCGGAACCAGGTAGAAATCCATGCTGTAGGCCAGACGCTCGGCCTCCCGCACGGTCACATCATCGTAGCCGACGATATCCAGCAGTTCGTTTTTGATGATACCCAATAATAAGTTGTCTGACATTCTCGAGCCTTTCTGGAATTAATTATAATACCTTGAATAATGTGATCCTGCGCTATTTTCTCAAAAATTTTTTAATTTTGGATTTAAGAATTTGGATTTAAGGTCTACCTTCGGCAGATCAATCCAAAAAAAAGATGATAGAGCGCAGCGATTCCATCAATCCGCAATCCGCAATCCGCAATCTAAAATCCCAAATTATAATGCGTGGCTTCAAAAAAAGGATAAAACTGTGAATGCATATCTCGCAAGCAATTATCACCCCAGCTATACCCGGTCTTTCCATTCCCGATTGGTGACTTCGATTTTGACTTTTTCGAGGTCGGCTAACGCCCGGGCCAGGTGCGATCCAAAACGTTTGAAGGCCTCCTCACCTTTTTCCTTGGTGCCCCGCAGCGGGTTGCCGATCAGGCCGGTATCGGAAAATTCGCGGTGTTCCATCGGGAATACGAAATAGTTGTAGCCCTCGAATTCAACACTTGGAGTCCCATCTTTTTTCAGAAAAGATTCGGGTAGATAATCCGGCGCACGGGTTCTTTCGCTTTTGATCGCCCGGTCCATCCGCACCAGCTTTTCATCATGCGCCAGTACGTTGGCGGTTTCCAGCTCGCCGGCGTGCCAGCCCGGGGTTTCTTCCGGCGGTCCCTCCAACAGATCCGCGATCATGCCGAAATAGTTTTCCGCATAAGGTTTGTAGACGCACACCAGGGCGCCGGTATCGTATTTGATCTGACGCAGCAGGGGATCGATAATCTTCATGTTGGAGGCATGGCCGGTCACGAATACAATTTTGTTAAATCCGTGATGGATCAATGAACGGGCCACATCATAATAAAGATTGCGAAATGTCTCTGCTCTCACAGTTATGGTGCCCAGTCCCAGTCCCGGAGGGCCCATATGATGGGGGCTGTAACCGATCCAGGATTCCGGTGTGTAAATGACTTCCGCCTCCTGGGCAGCCCGGTATACGACCTCCCGGGCGGTAATCATGTCGGTAAACAGGGGACAATGATAAGAGTGCTGTTCAAGGCTGGCAATGGGCACCATGATGATGTCTTTTTTCTCCAAATACTCCTGAACATCGGTGTAAGTCAAATTTCCCATGTTATATTTGTAGTCTTTCTGCATGTTGTCCTCCTTTTCTGGTCATGGTTGAACCATGAATGCTCAACCGGTCTTTGATCGATAATTTAATGAATCGGAATCTTAAAGTTCTGTTTCCTTCTGATTCTCTAAACCCACCATTGAAATGCGCTGATTTGGAATTTTTCAAACCTGACAGTCTCGTAAAAAGTCGAAAAACGACTTGTTTACGAGAGTGTCTAGTATTTGGTGTTTAGCGTTTAGTGATTAGTGTTTAGTGGTATAACATCTTGATATGACGTGCGAAGTGTTTTTCCAAATACCAAACACGAAACACCAAACACATGGTGAATTCGACTTTTTACGAATTCATCAACCTTGAACCTTGAACCTTGAACTCTGAACTTTGAACTTTGAACTTTGAACTTTGAACCTTGAACCTTGAACCTTTGAACCCTGAACCCCGAACCCTGAACCCTGAACCTTGAACCTTGAACCTTGAACCTAAGTTAGAGTAAGTGCCTCGCAATAGTCAAGGGAAAAGTCCAAATTATCTCAATATTTTTTATTTCTTATTATAGTTTCGCAAACTATGTTAATAATACTGAGTTAAAATCAAATTTAGATTAAAAAAAAGCTTTACAAAATTTGAATTATGGTCAATTATGATTTTTGCAAAATATCTCAAAATTTCCCAGTTTTTTGCAATGTATTCGGAATAGAAGAAGGCGTGTCCAGAGCGCCGAGCTACGACTCACCCGGAATGTTATGATTTAGTTTATCTGGAATAGTGGAAGGCGCATAAATAGAAAGATTCAGTTGAATTCGGACCGATGTTATATCACCACGAAGATCAAGAAGGAAAAACGGATCATATGACCATTCCCTTTTCGTGTCCTTCGCACTCTCCGTGGTGATATTTGAATTCCTTACGCATTCTGGATAACCGGATATTGGAATAAAAGAATGTGGCAAATCCGCCTATGGTGGCCTGGATTTTGGAAATCAAAATCAGATGACAGTCTGATACTGAGTTATAGTCCTTGCCATCATTATAAAATCAGATTTCGTTCCGGTAACCCAATATTCCAACATTCCATTACTCCAACACTCCATCTGTCAGATTTACGGCAAAGCCAGATTTCTCTGACCAAACCCGGCGCACCCAGTTTTCTAAATAAGATTAAATATGTATCCATTTGAAAGAAAAGAAAAGATTCTGACCCGGTTGCGCAAAACCGGCCGGTTAAACATCAATGAAGATGCCCGGCTGTTCAATGTTTCCGTCTCGACGCTCCACCGCGATCTTGAAGATCTTGAAAAGCAGGGACTGATAAAAAAGGTTGTGGGCGGCGCCGTTCTGGTAAACGGAATTCAATTCACAACCCATTTTGACAAACGGCTGCAAAATCAATCCCGTGAGAAAAAAGCGATCGCCAAAAAGGCGGTTGAATATATCCAGGACGACACCTCCATCTACCTGGACCATTCGACCACCGCTACCTATCTGGCACGGGAGATAAGGCAGCGCACCTACAAGAGCCTGCTCGTTTTGACCAATTCGCTTCATATTCCTATTGAACTGGGCGGTGTCCAGGGAATTCAGGTCATCAGCACGGGGGGAGCGGTAGAGAGCGAATTCAAAGCCCTGCACGGGCGTTGGGTGGTGGATTCTCTGCAGCGCATCAATTTAAATCAAATCTTCATCTCGGTCGGGGCCATCTCGGTCAAAAACGGTCTGATGACCCAGATCCATTTCATCAACGATTTATTTCCCGAGTTGTTCCGGCGCAGCCAGCATGTCAACGTCCTGGTGGACAGCAGTAAATTCTGGAAGCTATGCACGTTTCAAATCGCGCCCCTGGACGACTCGATCACAATCTTTACGGATAAGGGACTTGCTGAAGACATCAGGCATGCAATCGAGGCCAAAGGAATTAAACTCGTGATCTAGCCTGGGGCGATTTCAAATCCCCATTAAAATTATGGGACGCAGATCTTAACAGATTTTCGCAGATAAATATGGGTTCAATTTTGGGATCCAGGTATTTAGGTAATGAAGTTAATCGGTCTAGATAATCCCTCAATTCCTTACTAAGACGAGCATAAATCTTTAGACACAATGTAAAACGTAAAGTCGAAATTCAGCCTTCACCTAATGCCGAAAGCCCAAAACCTAAGGCCATTTCTTGAACGGCACAAATTTGCTGTTTAACCCGGGCAGCTTTTACGTCCCCTTAATTATGGCTTTCTCTGTAATTCCTCAATTTGCCTCAATCTGCGTGCATCTGCGAAAATCTGCGTCCTAAATTGCTGATTTCGAATTTGCAAATCGTCGGCTGTTTCTCACCGGATCGGTAGAACCTATCCGGGTCCTCCACCAGATGTGAAGGGCTTATCTCAGGCTAAAATTTATAGTTCATGACTGCAATGGATTGGCGGAATATTGTCAGCCCACGGTCTGGCCTGTTCCAGTTGAGCCGCCAGCCTGAAAAGCGTGGCTTCATCGCCGTAGCGCCCGGCAAACTGAACCCCGATGGGTATATTGTCTGCATTCCAGTATAAAGGCACCGACATGGCGGGCTGCCCGGTAATGTTTTGCGTCCGGGTAAAGGCCACCATGGAAAGCGCCACCTGCAGCCATTCGCGTGGATCGTCGGGCGTCGCCTTGAAGGCGCCAAGCCTGGGCGGTGGAATTCTCATAGTTGGAGACAGCAGCAGATCGAATTGCCCCTCATGATACCAGCGCGCGATTTTGCGGGAAAACTTCTGGATCTCTTCCACCGCAATCAGGTAGTCTGTGCCGGTTCTCTTCAAGCCGGCCTGATAACTGTCCCAGGTAATCGCTTCCAGTTCATTTTGGCCGATTTCTCGGCCCAGTTCGCGCTCCCAATAAACGACCGCATGCCCGACATAGCAGGAAAATATATTGCCGAAAAACTCCGGGATTCCGGCATAACCCAATTGCGCCGGCACGACCTCCTCGACCTGGTGCCCCAAAGTTTCGCAGAGCCGGGCGGCATCCTGGACAGCATCGAGGCAATCCGGGTGTAGATCGGTCTCTTCATTCCAGCCATCAGGGATGCTGCTTAAAAAGCCGATTTTAAGCTGTCCTGTCTCCCGGCCGACTTCCTCGTGAAAAGGGCGTTGCGGTGGTGGTGCAAAATACGGGGCACCAAGGTCGGGGCCGGCAGTTTGATCCAGCAACATCGCCGAATCCCGCACGGTGCGGGTCAGCGCATGTTCGTGAACAATCCCGCTGCCGACATCGCCGAATAGCGGCCCTAAAGGATTGCGGCCCCGGGTGGGCTTTAAACCGAATATCCCGCAGCAAGATGCCGGTATGCGGATGGAGCCGCCGCCGTCATTGCCGTGGGCCATCGGCACAATGCCGGCGGCCACGGCAGCCGCCGATCCTCCGCTGGAGCCACCCGGTGACAATCCGGGGTTCCATGGATTGAAGGTCGGTCCATGAAGGGCGGGCTCGGTGGTGGTCAATATGCCGAACTCAGGCGCATTCGTCTTGCCGACAATGAGCAGGCCACAGGCTTTGTAACGTTTGACCAGCTCGGTATCCAGCTTCGAGATATACCCCTGAAGGGCTCGCGAACCTTCGTTAAAGGGCGTTCCTTTGCATTCTGCAAAAAGATCTTTCAACAAAAACGGAACACCGCAAAATACGAAATTTGTGCATTCGGCGCCGCTGTTGTCCGAACCCAATTTTGCAGCAGCCGTGCGAGCCTGGTCATACAGTTTATAGATGACTGCATTGAGCTGGGGGTCTATTTTTTCAATCCGTTGAATCGTCGTTTCAAGTAATTCAGAAGGCGTGATTTCACCTTCACGGATCAACTCGCTCAAACCAATGGCATCATATTTTAGCAATTAATCCATTTAATTTTTCTGCCCCCTTTCGATAAAGCAACCCACTTCATTGACAAATGAAACAGCTATAGCCTGGAAAATAGCCTAAATCAAGGCAGAAAAATTAGCGGAACGTAAAATGAAGACGGCTGATATCGCTGCGGTGAATGCCGTGGTAGTACTCGAAGGCGCGACCATCGGACAGATAGGCGCAGGATTCGATGCCCAGCAGTTGGTTATGTAAATGATCATCGGTCTCCCAGTCGTTCAGGGAGATATGGAATCAACCGACATTAGTCAGCTGGTAAAATCACGCCTAGAACCTGAGAATTAATGGCATGAATATTATTGAAAAAGGCAGCAAAAAAATTAAAATTAAGTTATTTAATTTCAATAGATTATCGATAGGTAGGTTGACTATTCACAACAAAAGAAGCATGGGAGAATCGAATCAACTGATTCTGTGTTTCCAATAGTCAGGGTCTCTATGAAGGTGCATCACAGCTAGTATGAATATCTTTTCAGGCTCTTCGGAGCATAGAACTCCGTATGGAAATCTTCTTGTCATGCATCGCCGAACATGCTGCGCCAAGATCAACCAGGCCTTGGGATAAGAAATGATTCTTTCGATTGCTGAATATACCTCAATTGCGGAATCGTATCCCAGACCCTCAGCGCGATTCTCGTAATAATCGATTGCCTGATTGAACTCCACTTCCGCCTCGGGATGAAATGAGTAGTTCATGGGGAGAAACGTTTCCAAATTCGACTGAACACTTCTTCACCCGGCACAGCTTTTACCTCGCCTGATCGCAGTTCCGCGATACGCCGTTTTGCGATAGCCGCCCATTTTCGGTCGATGTCAGAATCCGGCGGATTGAGACTTCTTAGAATTGAGTCAACGACCATTGCCCTTTCTTCGACCGGAAGCGAAATTGCCTCCGCGATTAATTCCTTGGTTTTCATTTTGGTAAACCTTTTTTAACCTGTTGAGGTGCACGGTATTACGGCTTAATATAGTGAGAATCTATTATATGCATTCGGATATAGATGGTCAATAACTTGTTGGCCCTAATAGTAAGTGACTTAAACCTGCTGTAGCGATGGGGTGAATATTAATTTTTCTGCCACACTTTCGATCAGGCAGCCCGTTTCATTAATCAAAGTAACCTGTAGGACCTGAAAAATCGCATAATTCAAGGCAGAAAAATTAGCGGAATGAAAAATGCAGACGGCTGATATCGCTGCGGTGAATGCCATAGTAATACTCGAAGGCGCGACCGTCGGACAGGTAGGCGCAGGACTCGATGCCCAGCAGCGGGGTTCCCTCGGCTACGTTTAAATAGGCCGCCTGCTTTTTAGTGGGCAAGATGGCCTCGATCCAGCGTTCGGAAGAGGTGGGGGCCAGGCCGTATCTCCTTTTCAGGATATCATAGATGGAACGGTTTTTGAGATTGACGTTTTCAAAACCGCTGACGAGGTCGGCCGGAAAGGCCATGTCGACCAGCATTCGAGCCTGATCATCAATCACCATCAACCGCTGAATTTTGACGACGGACTGACGGGCATCCAACCGCAGCATCCGCCTTTCCCGGGAACCGGGCTTGGCCAGGCTTTGTTTGAGGATCCGGGTAATGACTTCCCGGCCCTTGCCGATCATTTCACCGGAAAAGCCGATATTGGACCCGGCAAAATCCTGTTCTTCCTTGCGGCCGGAGATGAAGGTTCCCTTGCCCTGGATGCGGTAGATGAATCGATCGTGGACCAGTTCGTTGAGCGCCTCGCGCACAACTGTCCGCGAGATGCCATACATCCGGCACAGTTCATGCTCCGAATACAGCCGAGTATCCGGCTGAAGTTCACCGCTTTGGATTTGGCCCTGGAGAATGGATTTCAATTGCAGCCAGAGCGGAGCGTCCGCATCCCGGCTGATGGTTTTTGTTGAATTTGCTTGCTGCATGGTCATAAAGGTTCAAGGTTCAGAGGTTCAAGGTTCTGGGTTCTGGGTTCAGAGGTTCTGGGTTGTAGGTTCAAGGTTCTGGGTTCTGGGTTCAGTGGTTTAGGGTTCTGGGTTCTAAGTTCAAAGTTTGGAAACGATAATGACTGATTTTCATGAACCGCCATGTGTAACTTCGTGGTATGTCGAATGTCGATTGATCCGCCGCAGGCGGAGTGGGTTCGCTCCGCTCAATCAATTTAAAATGGACAGAATACCTTAAATCCGAAATCCGCATTCCAAAATCTAAAATTTGCTTTTGGAAGTTTCTTTTTCGATTTGACCGGCTGTTGGTTTGGCCGACGACTGGTCTGAACACTGACCCCCTAAACCTCTGAACCCGGAACCTCGGAACCTTGAACCCCTGAATCTTGAACCTTTGAACCCAGAACCTCGGAACCTCTGAACCTATATCTCCACCCATTCACCTGACCGGGCCGACTCCCGCACGCAATCGATGATGTGCTGAATGTATATTCCCTGGTCGAACCCCGGATTGCCGGCCTTTCCTTTCGAGACATTGTCCAGAAAACTGTAAAGGCTGGCCACGTGGGCCCGGATCCAGCCGATGGAAAATTTGGGTCCCGGGAAACTCGATTCGGGATAGCGCTGCCCGCAGTCAACTACGGTCCAGCCTTTCATACCTCCCAAGGGCTTCTCCGGTATTCCGGCGTCATAGACCTGCAGATGATGGGGCTGCATACTGTTGAAACGGATGGCGCCCGTCGAACCATGGAGTTCGAAACGAAGTTCATCCTCGGTGCCGGTTGCCGTCTTGCTGGCTTCCATCACGCCGCAGGCGCCGTTTTTCATGCGAGCGATGACACTGAAACTGTCCTCTGCTTCAACCTTTTCCATGCGGTTCGGATCGTCCGCGGCCGGCCGCCGGGAATAGGCAATCCGGCTGGCGGCGGTCAACCGGTCAAAGTCCCCCAGCAGCGCCTGGACAAGGTCGAACATGTGGGCCCCCAAATCGGCGATAACACCGCCGCCATATTTGGCGGAGAGCTTCCACTTCAAGGGAGTATCCGGGGTGGCGCTGCCTGAGTGCAGATAAGCGGCCCTGAACTCATGGACATCGCCGAGAAACCCGTCTGCCGTAAGTTGCGCCGCCCGCAAAGTGGCAGGGAAAAAGCGGCATTGAAAGGTCATCTGGGCGGTTGCCGTGTAGCCGGCTAATGCGTCTTTGATTTGGGCGGCTTCAGCGGTGGTTGCCGTCAGCGGCTTGTCACAGTAAATATGCTTATTGTTTTGAATGGCCGAAAGCAGCATATCCCGGTGCAAGTGATTCGGCGTGCAGATATGAACAATGTCGACTTCCGGGTTTTCGGTAATCTCCCGGTAATCGGCAACAGCCGCATCCACCTGAATCTGCTCGCACCCCTGGCGGGCGGTTTCCTTGCTGGAGGTTCCGATATGCGTGATGCGCGTCCGAAAGTCGGCTTGCGGATAATAATACGGCATCGTCTGGTGCGCAAACGCGTGCACCTTGCCGATGAATCCGAAACCGAGTATGCCGACATTGTATGTCTTCATTTTATAAAGGTTGATGGGTTAAAGGTTCAGGGTTAAAGGTTCAAGGTTCAGGGTTCAGGGTTCAAGGTTCAGAGTTCAGAGGTTCAGAGGTTCAGGGTTCAAGGGCCCTAACCGGCCCTTATCAATCGCCGGACGATTCAATCACGTCGATTTACATCATTCATCGAACTGCTGATATAGGTTCTGGAAACCGAAAAACTGAACTCAGATGCCACAATGGTCAGGTATTGAAATCGCGGCTAAAAGCCGCTCCCACAGCCTGGAGCCGGTCGAGGTCCTGTCAACAGCCCTTTGCTTTAGTTAAGCCGTTTTCTGTCTTCTGCGCAACGCGGCGTCTTGTGGGGTCGTAGCCCGAAGGGCGAAGCCCCAAGCTCGGAGAGCGAAGAAGGGTCCTCTACCTTCTTTCCATTGCATCTATTTCGGGTTTTATTCATTTAAATCCGCATTCCACAATCCCCAATCCGCAATCGAAACCCTCTGCGACTGAGCTTTGCGAGGCTTTCCGACTTTGCCTCGCCTGAGCTCGTCGAAGGCCGCATTCCGTTCTCTGACATCTGTCATCTGTCCTCAGTCCTCTGCCCTCCGCCCTCCGCCCTCTGCCCTATGCCCTCTGCCCTATGCCCTCTGTCCTCTGCCCTCCGCCGAGCCTACTCTATCCCCGACAGCACCAGCTTCCCGATCATGCTGCCGGATTCGAGCTTGCCATGGGCTTTGCGCAAATTATCGGCAGTCAGGGTGCCATAGTTTTCCGTCATGGTGGTCGCGAGCACCCCTTCGTCCAGCAGCCGCGCAGCCTCGTTCAGCAGGTCGTGCTGGGCCTGCATGTCGGGAGTTTTGAACATGGGCCTGGTAAACATCAACTCCCACATGAAGCCCACGCTTTTGGCCTGGAAGATACTGATGTTCACCGGCTGACTGTCTTTGGTCTCCACGATCGTGCAAATCCTGCCCTGGGGCTTGATGACATCGGCCATGTTCTGAATGTGCTTTTCCGTGCTGTTGAAACACAGGATGTAGTCGACCTCATCAGAGCCGATCCGCTTGAATTCTTCGGCAAACGGTTTATGATGGTTGATGATTTCATCGGCGCCCAACTTGCGGCACCAGGCGGCTGTATCATCCCGCGAGGCGGTAGCGACAACCCTGCATCCGGCGACTTTTTTGGCGAGCTGAATGGCAATCGACCCCACCCCACCCGCACCGCCGATGACAAGCACGGACTTGCGGTCCTGCCCGGAAGGAATCGCTTTTTCAACACCCAACCTGTCAAAGAGTGCTTCCCAGGCAGTGATGGTGGTCAACGGCATGGCCGCGGCCTGTTCGAATGAGAGCGAAGCCGGCCTGCGCCCGACGATTCGCTCGTCCACCAGGTGGAATTCACTGTTGCAGCCCGGACGGGTAATGTCGCCGGCGTAGTAGACTTCATCACCGGCTTTGAATAAAGAAACATCGCTGCCGGTGCTCTCGACCACCCCGGCCACGTCCCAGCCGATGATTTTCGGCTGCTCCTCAACTGTTTTCAGCCGAGAACGAACCTTGACGTCAACCGGGTTGACGGATACGGCCTTCACCCGCACGAGCAGATCCCGGCCATCGGGTTCAGGCGTCGGCACCTCAACCGCCACTAAACTTTCCGGGTTTTCCACCGGCAAATACTGATAAAATCCAATAGCTTTCATGTTTTCCTCTTGATGCTGTTTGTCAAAGACGACTCGCGATTAGAATTGACTGAAAACCTGATAGGCAAATCTACTAGTAGTGATCCACAAAAATTGATTTAATTTCGACTATACCAATAACTAATAACGAGTAACCAATAACGTCCACTACTTTTCCTGTTTCAGGGTATTGTACAAATCGAAGGCCTTTTCCGGCATTTCCCGGTCATGCACGACGGCCCGCACGGCCTGGATCATGGCGATCGGATCCCCGGCCTGGAAGATATTGCGACCCATGTCAACGCCGCTCGCGCCCTGATCGATGGCCTGGTAGGCCATGGTCAACGCATCGAGCTCAGGCAGTTTCTTACCGCCGGCCAGAACAATCGGAACCGGACAGGTCGAGGCCACGTGCTCAAAATTTTCACAAAAGTATGTTTTCACCACGTGGGCCCCGTTTTCAGCACACACCCGTGAAGCCATGGACAGATAGCGGGCGTCGCGCGCCATGTCCTTGCCGACGGCGGTGACTCCCAGAGTCGGGATACCGTAGCGGGTTCCGAGGTCAACCGTACGAGTCAAATTTCTGATCGTCGTTGCTTCAAACTTATCTCCAACCGCCACCATGACAGCCAGAAGCGAGGCATTCAGACGGGCCGCCTCCTCGATGTCCATGAGGCACTCATCGTTAAGTTCGGTCAGCACGGTCGTACCAGAGGAGTAGCGCAACGAAATGGGCTTGCCGGAGGTCGGCGGCACGATTTGGCGCAGGGCGCCGCGCGTGCACATCAGGCAGTCGGCATACTCGATCAACGGCACGATCGTCAGGTCCATGCGCTCCAGTCCGGAGGTCGGTCCCATGAGGTAGCCGTGATCAAAGGCCAGCATCACCGTGTTGCCCGAAACGGGATTGAATATCCGGGCCAGCCGGTCTTTCATCCCCCATTCCAGATTATTGGATCCCTTTAAAAAGAAACCTTCTGATATTTGAGGTTTATCCGAGTAGTATTGTTTCCCTTCTTTCATTTCATCAGCATCCGGCATTTTTTTGTCCTCCTTCTTTTAGGATTGGTAGTAATATGTACTGCAAATATCTCAAAAAACATTTTTGCCACTAAGGCACCAAGTTAAATAGTACCCTAATTGAGCGAAAATCACTCAATTGGGTGTTTCTAGTGAATCGTTATTAGAAACCCCTGAGAATCTGATTACGTATTTCTAATATCATTATTATATATAATTACGTATGATTCCTTTAATTCCAAATAACGAATAACTGATAACGAATAACTTTCAATTGGTTTTTAACCAAATTGAGGTGGTAATCTGCAGTATTGCTCGGTCCATAGAAGCCCCTGTGCCCAATATTCCCGTTCATCCAGGAAAAGTTAAGATCAAACCAATCAATTGCAATAGAGCCGTCAGATTTCCAATCCGGCCGCAAATGAATTTTGCTAAATCCTGCGAAAATTTTGCCGCGCTTTAATCTCTGTAGCTTACACATCGTAGCGGCGGGGTTTATCCCCGCCAAGAACCACTATCGGCGCAATGCTGCTGGCGGAGATAAACTCCGCCCCTACTAATAAGCATTCAACCCCGACAATCGGATAGCATTCATCAGCATCCTCCCGGCGGGTTCCAACCCGGCAGCCGGAATCCTTTCCGTCCGCGTGGGTCTGGGTGTGTCTGCGGCTAACAAAATTAAGCCCGAACCATAATCTTATTCCGAATATCCTCCCCGATGCCGAGCGTTTCTTCATCGATCCCGATGCTCAATCCGATGAGCTGAGAGATCAGGATTGCAGGGACAAACTGATCACTAGCAAGCGGGATAAGATCGGATTGGCTGTTTTGTTCGAAGTGCATCTGGCAGTAGGTGCAGGCCGTACACACAAAATCCGCACCGGCCTGCCGGGCATTCAGCAACTTCCTTTGCATCTGCTTCAAGGCAATTTTCCGGTTTTTGTCCCACTGCGGGTTGCCGCAGCATTCCGTGCTCATGGACCAGAAGACGCTTTCGGCGCCGGTCACCGCCACCAGATCGTCAAAAAGGCCGGGGACAAACGGATTGTCGTACATCGTCACGTTGCCGGGGCGCAGGGCATGGCAGCCGGTGTGGGTGGCCACTTTTATTCCTGCGAGGGGATTGACGACGGCATCGCGCAGTGCGTCAATGCCGACATCCTCGTGCAGAATCGTTAAAAGATGTTTGACCTGGGTACGCCCTTGCCATTGTAACCCTTCCGGCTTAAGCATGGCGTTGATTTGATCGAAAACGGATTCACGCTGCTTTAAATAGTATTCAACAAATTTCAGGCTGCCGAAGCAGCATTTGCAGGGCGTGACAATGTCCGTGTTTTGCTGCTCGGCAAGGGCCAGATTCCGGGCACCGGCCAGCAGAAATGATTGGAAGTCGATATCGCGCACCGGGTAGCCACAGCACTTAAATTCCAGGTCCTGCAATTCGATGTCGAATCTGTCCAGCAACGCCAGTGTTGAGCTGCCGTATTCCGGCAGATAATATGGTATTTTGCACCCTGCAAAATAGCTGTACATAATAAATTCCTTTGGAATTTGGTTGACTAGTTAATTAGCTGGTTGGGTTAATCGTTTTGATAGCACTCATTACGTCGATATCCATTTTTCGATATTCGCTTTTATTTTCCTATGAATCCTTAAACGGTTCACTTAATTCCCTGTATCCTTTATTCCTGAGCTCATACATCATCTCAGCCACCGGGATCTCTTTGGGGCAGTGCTCCTGGCATTTAAAGCACATAAAGCAATCCCAGGCCATCTTCGAACCCAAGGCCCTGCCGGTGATGCCGAGCCGGAAGGTGTTCACGATCTGCTGGGGGGTCAAATCCAGATAGCCCATCAGATGCGGGTCCTGCTGGTAGTCGGCGACCACCGGACAGACATTGGTGCAGGTCCCGCACTGGATACAGGCTGAAAAGGATACCGGATCGGCGGCGTAGTTCATCAAACACGTCTCGGGTGCCGCCCCGGCTGCCCCTTTGGATGTCAGTGCCGGCCGGCCAAAGGGAACTCCTTCCCGGACCTGTCGATAGGGTTCGGACGGACCGCTTGATGCCAGGTCTGCTTTGGATGCCAGCCATAGATCCTGCAAATTGATGCCGGCCGGGCATATTTCCGTACAGCGATTGCATTCGGTACAGATGAAGCTGCCTTCATTAAGTCCGGCGAGTTCGATATCGCCGGCCAGGCCTTTGTGAACATATTTTTTCAAAGACCCCAATTTGTGGGATGGGAGAATATCCGGATTACCCACTACGCGGTTGATGGGTTCCACGGAGCAATGCAAACTGCATTGGCCGCAGTTCATACAGGCATCCAGCGAAACGACGCGCCGTGTAGCCCGATTGGCCGGCTGCAGAGCCTGATTGTCTTCCAGGCTGCGCACCGCAAGGCTGACCGAACTGGTAAAAAGATGCATCAGCTTGCTGAAGGGCAGATAGGCCAGCAGCGCAAAGCTGCATAAAAAGTGGAGCTGCCATAATATAAGGTCCAGGCGAACCGCATTGGCCCAGACCCCGATCGGATGGAATGCTTTGCTGATCGGGTTCGATATAAAAGCGGAACTTGGTCTGGCATGGCAGTCGATACAGCTTTCCTCATGGGCTTCATTGCCGGCATCCATCAGGTCCGGGTCGCTCAAATCAGGGGCCTCGGCAAAAATCACTCCGTAGTGTTTGGCCCAATAGTTTTGCAGGGCCGCAAGGGTCTCGGTATCATCCGGGTCGCCGTAATCTTCAACCATTTCATCGAAAATGGGTTCTGAAATAATCTGACTGGCTTCGAGAAAAAAACCGGTAAACAGGATAATCGACAGCAGGACCAGGGCCAGCATGTCATGGTTCGTTGAAATTTTTTTCAAGCCCCTTGATGAAAGACGGCGATAGATGGCGATTACAATTCCCAGAAGCGCCAGGGCCGCGCATAGATTTCGCAGAAAAAGAAACGGGTTGGCGGTTGACTCGTAATCCGAAAATAAATTGACGGTAATCAGATCGTCCATCGCATGAAAGAAAACGAGCAGCAGGATGCCGGCAAAAATACTGAAATGCATCAGCCAGCGCCAGGGATCCTTTTTAAGTATATGGCCCTGCAAAATGATCCGGAAAATAAACGCGCCAACCAACCGGAAGATGTCAGGGCTGAACAGCACCCTGAACAAGCCGCTTAAAGCCTTTGAAATTCTGGTTCGGGCAGTGAATTGCCCGGCATCCGGGCCGATCTTTACCGTAAACCAGCGGATAACTCGGTAAAGTGTTCCCAGCAGGCAAATCGCCAGTGCCAGATAGAGTGTTATCGAAAATAGCATATCAAGGTACCAGTTCCAAATTTTTACAGATCATTTTTAATATAGCCTTTTTCGCCGCATGATCCAATGGTCAGGGAATGATGGAATAGTGGAATACTGGAATGTTGGTTTTTATAAAGGATAATATCGATTTTATTATCGATCCTATGCAATCATGAAACTCTTAATCCAACATCCGATTGTTACAGCCTTGTACCATCCCAATCGCACGACCTTGTCTTTAGATCCTGAGGCTCCCGAAAGGAGGCTATAAACAGGTAGGAGCGAGGCCTCCAAACTTATCCGCAGCATCTGATCGTCAAGCTTAAGTTGTTAAACATACAATTCGCACCTACTTGTAATTACAAGATAGACAAGTTAAATGTCAACTGTTTTTTTAATATTTTTTTCAATAATATGGAGATCCTCTATAGCTAACGAGTAGAGCTTAATATATCAATAAGCTGAACATTCCAGCTTAAAAAAAATGAATTTAGTGTGAAATATTTGACTTGACATCACCTTCTGATTTCACTATGGTTGTCATTACAAGTTAGACGCAATTTTGGATTTTCGATTTAAGGTAGTCTGCCTGTTGTGAGTTCTGTTTTCGAACGGTCCATTTTAAATGATAGAGCGCAGCGATTCCATCAATCCAAAATCCGCAATCTAAATTCTAAAATATTAACTCGATATTTATGACCTGTTGACCGAAAAGCGCCACTAGTCATTCACAAACTTGAAGCAGGTAAAATCTATGACCATCCAAACCCAAGTTCTGATTATCGGCGGCGGTATAACAGGCACGGCGATTGCGCGCGATCTCGCACTGCGCGGCATCCACAGTGTATTAATTGACCGCAGCCACATCAATGCCGGGGCATCGGGCGCCAACCACGGCGTGCTGCATTCCGGGGCCCGCTATACCACCAGTGATCCGGAATCATCGCGCGAGTGCATGGAAGAAAATGCCCTGCTCAAAAAATTGGCGCCGCACTGTATCGAAGACACCGGAGGATTCTACGTGGCCGTCAAAGAAGATGACGAGAATTATCTGGCCGATTTTCAGCACAACTGCGCCAAATGCGGTGTTCCCTGCGATCCCCTGGACATCAAGGAGGTCCTGGAGATGGAGCCCGCGCTTTCCAAAGATATCATCGCGGCTTACCGCACGGAAGACTCCAGCATTGACCCGTTTCGCGTTTCCTACGAGAATCTGGCCTACGCCGTTAGCTGCGGGCACGGATTCATGCCCTACACCGTTGTCACGGGATTTGCCATCAGCAGCCGCAAAATTCAGTCCGTGCAGGTAAAAGATGTATTGACGGGCCGGGAACAAACGATCGAGGCGGGTGAAATCGTCAACGCAGCCGGCGCCTGGGTCGGCCAGGTGGCGGCCCTGGCCGACGCGTCCATTGAAATTCTTTATTCCAAGGGCACGCTGCTCGTAACCCATTCAAGACTCGCGCACCATATGCTGCTCCGCTTGCGGCCGCCTTCGGACGGTGATGTCCTTTGCCCCGGCGGAACCGTTTCGATCCTCGGGCCTTCATCGGTACGCCTGACATCGCCGGACAATATCAAGCCGTCCGTTGCCGAGGTTGATCATATCATCAGCCAGGGCGTGCCCATCGTTCCTTCACTTGAGCAGGGCCGTTTCATTCGGGCCTTCTCGGGCGTCCGGCCGCTCATCGCCAAGAAAAAGGCCGAGGGTAGTACCGATGACCGCCAAATCAGCCGGGGATTCGATCTTATCGATCACAGCGCCGACGGGGTCGACAACTTTCAAACCATTGCCGGCGGCAAACTGTCAATCTTTCGCCTGATGGCCGAACGGGTATGCGATCAACTCTGCACCCGCCTGAAAGTCGATGAGCCCTGTCGCACCCGCCATGAACAGCTGCCGTCTACCCTGAACTGCGAGTGGATCGAGCCGGGTCTGGCGCCCGCAACCTGGTTGGAAAAGCAGCGGCCTGACGATTATATTCTGTGTGAATGTGAAATGGTGCCCAAAAGCGCGGTCGAGTCCATACTCACCGATTCCGCTATTAAAAAGGACTCCGTCCTGCTTCACAACATCGGGGCCCGCAGCCGAATCGGCAAAGGCGCCTGCCAGGGAACATATTGCGGCCTGCGCCTGACCGCCCATTTGTATGAGCAGGGGGTATTTCAACAGGACCGGGGTATCGCCGACCTGGGCCATTTTACCGATACGCGCTGGAAGGGCCAGCGCGCGGTTCTCTTCGGCGAACAGCTTAAGCAGGCGGAGTTGCAGGAGGCAATGTACTGCGGATTATTTGACCTGGAACTGCCGGTTCCGGGCAAGCCGGAATTGAAGATTGAAACTTGATGAATTCGTAAAAAGTCGAATTCATCACGTGTTTGGTGTTTCGTGTTTGGTATTTGGTAAACCCCTTCGCACGTCATATCAAGATGTTATACCAGTAAACACTAAACACCAAATACTAAACACTCTCGTAAACAGGTCGATATTCGACTTTTTACGAGACCGTCAAACTTGAAGATTGAAGATTTGATGATGTCGCTTCGCTCCGCCCTTTTTTGTATTAAAAAGAGAGCTTAGGTAGACAGTTCCGCAGCAAGCGATGAAAGCATCACTTAGTTTTTTCTTCGTATCTTTGTAGCTTGGTGGCGATGTATTATGTAAGCGTAGCTGGAAAGCTCAAGTTTCCATGAGAGCCCTGAGAGAGCGGCTTGCAGTTGTAGAGTGGGCTGTGCCACCTTCGACCTTTGGATTCAGCCCTGTTTGGTGGGCACAGCCCACCCTACGACAAGAAATTATTGAAGCGTTATGGTTAAACATGCGTGAAAGCGATTAGTGATTGCATCCCGCTGATTTTCAAGTAATTGGGGAAAAATACTTATTTCGTGCTTTCTAATTTTCGTGCTGGTGTTTTTTAAATATCAAGTGAGAAACCAAACAATGACTGATAAAACCACCCACAAATTTGACCTGGCCATCATCGGCACGGGAATGGCGGGAATGGCGGCGGCCGTGTTTGCGGCCAACCGCGGCATATCAACCGCTCTTGTAGGGTCGCTGGGCGAGTCCTGGTTTACCAGCGGCCTGATCGATCTGATGGGGGTTCATCCGATCGGCAATGGTAATACTTGGAGCGACCCCTGGGCGGCTATCGAAGCCGTTAAAAAAGATATCCCCGATCATCCTTATGCCCGTTTGCCCGAGAAGAATATCAATATGGCACTGCAGGAATTTGATGCCTTTTTAGACCAGGCCGGCCTGCCCTATCAATCACATGAAGGGATGAATTCAAATTTGATCACCGCCTTTGGCGCCGTCAAGACTACCCACGGCGTCCCCCGGACCATGTGGCCGGGGGTAGCGGCCCTATCCGCTAAGGCTCCCTGCCTGATTGTTGATTTCAAAGGTCTCAAAGGTTTTAGTGCCGGTCTTTTGGTAGAACGCCTAAAGACGAAATGGCAGGGGCTCAGGGCCCTGAGTATTCCATCGATTTACGGCGAGCAGGTTCATGAGATCAATCCGATACCGCTGGCCCAGGATCTGGAGATGGCGGAATATCACCAAAAATTGGCCGAATTGATCAAACCCCATCTCAAGGAGGCCGAGTATGTGGGGCTGCCGGCGGTTCTGGGCATCCATCAGCCCGACCGGGTAGTCGGTGAACTCGGCGAGCTGCTGGGAAAGCCCGTGTTCGAAATTCCGGCCATGCCGCCTTCTATTCCGGGGATGCGTCTCAAAGAAGCGTTTCTGAAGTTTTTGCCGGCCAATAAAGTACACTGCCTGTTTCAAAAGCATGTCCTGAAAGCGGGGCCGACATCCGACGGCGGATTTTTATTGGAAATCGGCCGAACCATTCACGAACATAAGATCAGAGCAGATGCGGTAGTGCTGGCCACCGGCCGGTTTCTGGGCGGGGGGCTGCAATCGGATCACATGGCTGTGTCCGAGCCAATTTTCAACCTGCCGGTGTTTCAACCGGAGGACAGAGAGCTATGGCACGGTGATCGCCTTTTGGAAGCCGGCGGTCATGCCATCAACCAATCCGGCCTCGAGACCGACGACATGATGCGGCCCCTGGATGCCGGTGGCAACCCGGCCTTTGAAAACCTTTTTGCAGCCGGCATCATTCTCGCTCATCAGGACTGGGCCCGCATGAAATGCGGCTCGGGTTTGTCGGTGGCCACCGCCTATGCCGCAGTCAAGGCGATTGCGAGCTTTCGATCATAAAAGACGTCATCTAAAAATTGTTGGTGAAGCGATGATTACAAAAATATCTGTATCTGACCGAAGATTTCCCTTGAAGGATGGCGCCGGTGGCGACTCGATTCACACCGACCCGGTGTATGCCTATGCAGTATGTGAATTACATTCCGCATCAAAGTCTACCGGAATAGGATTGGCCTTTACCCTGGGACGGGGCAACGAACTGGTGTGCGGGGCAATTGAGGCTCTGGCTCAGCCGCTGATCGGCCGGGACATTGAATCGATCATGTCAGATTTCTGCAAAACCTTTCGCGCCATCGCCGACGACCAACACTTTCGGTGGCTCGGACCGCACAAAGGCGTGGTTCATCTGGCCCTGGCCGCGATCAGCAATGCCTGTTTCGACTTATGGGCCAAGCAAAGAGGGGTGCCTTTGTGGAAACTCCTGCTGGATCTTTCACCGGAGTCCCTGGTGTCGACGCTGGATCTGAGCAACCTGGAAGATGTGCTGTCCGTCGACGAAGCGCGGGCGCTGATCAACGCCGAGCTGCCCCATCGTTCCTCACGCATGGGTGTCCTCGAAACAGGTTATCCCGGTTACGATACCTCGGTCGGTTGGTTTAGCTACGACGATGAAACGATCAAAAGCAATGCCCGGCGTGCCGTGGAGCAGGGCTTTGATGCCATGAAACTCAAGGTCGGATCGCGGGATGTCGAGCGTGATATCCGCCGCGCCCATCTGATTCGTGAAACAGTCGGCGCCGAAGCCCGCATCATGCTGGATGTAAACCAGCAATGGAGCCTGCCCACGGCCTTGATGATGTGCCGGAAATTGGAGGCTATGCGGCCGTATTGGGTTGAAGAACCGCTTCATCCCGATGACATTCAAGGTCATCAGACATTGGCGCGGGCGATCTATCCCATTCAGGTGGCTTTAGGTGAACACGTCGCCAATCGCGTTCAGTTTAAAAATTTTATGCAGGCCGGTGCGGCAGCCTTTATTCAGGTCGACTGCACGCGTGTGGGTGGTGTCAGTGAATTTTTGACCGTATGTCTGCTTGCCAGAAAATTCGGTCTGAAGGTCGTTCCCCATGTGGGCGACATGGGGCAGATTCACCAGCACCTGGTTCTGGTCAATCACATTGCATTAGGTCTGGAAAAAATATTTCTCGAATACATCCCCCACCTGCGCGAGTATTTTGTAAATCCCGCCAAGGTCCAAGCCGGTGTGTACCAGACGCCGCAGGAGCCCGGCAGCAGCTCGGATCTTGTCTGAAAATAAAAGGCTTATCTGTAGGCAATATTGGGCAGCCACATGGCGGCTTCCGGAAAGAATGTGATTATCGCCAGTACGATCAGCAACGGCACGATAAAGGGGGCCGTTGCAACTACACATTGTTCGAATTTGACGCCGGAAACTTTGGACAGCACATACAGCACCATTCCCACCGGCGGCGTCAGCAGCCCCAGCATTAAGTTCAGAATCACGATGATGCCCAGATGAACCGGATCGATGCCGACCTGTTCAGCAATCGGCAGCAGTACGGGAACCAGAATGGTGATCGCCGCGATGGTTTCCATAAAACAGCCAATCAGTAAAACCACCATCATAATGATGATCAAGATCACGGTTTTATTTTGCGAAAAACCCAACAGCGCATCGCCCAGGATGACCGCGACCTGCTGATCGATCAAGATCCAGGCAAAAATGGTGGCACTGGCAACGATCATTAAAATAGCGGCCGAGGTTTCGATGGTATCCATGGAAACCCGCAGGATGTGGCGCCAGGTCAAAGAGCGATAGACAAACAGACCGAGAATAAGGGCATACACTACCGCTCCAATGGCGGATTCGGTCGGGGTAAAGATTCCGGAAAGAATGCCGCCGATTATAATGGTGGGAGTCTGCAGCGGCAGAAAGGCCTGTTTGAATGAGACCCACAGGCGATTGAAGCTGAAACGGGTATCCCGCGGATAATTGCGTCTGCGGGAGTACATGGCCACCATTATCATCAACGAGACGCCCATCAGAAGGCCCGGAATAAAGCCGGCCGCGAACAACTCCCCAATAGAGGCCGAAGCCATAACCCCGTAGATAACCAGGGGCAAAGACGGCGGGATAATCGGGCCGATGGTCGAGGAAGCGGCGGTGATGCCGACCGAGAAATCATCGTCATAGCCCGCATCGCGCATGGCTTTGATTTCGATGGTACCAAGACCGCCGGCATCGGCAACCGCCGCGCCGGACATGCCGGCAAATATAATGGAGGCCCCGATATTGACGTGACCCAGGCCGCCGTGCATCCAGCCCACCAGGGCTTTGGCAAAGCCAAAAATTCGGGTCGTTATGCCAGCCGAATTCATCAGATGCCCGGCCAGAATAAAAAACGGAACCGCAATCAAGGGGAAGCTATCGATCCCGCTGACCATGCGGTGGAGCACCACAACGCTCGGCGTGCCTTCCATCAATATAAAAATGAGTGATCCGACGCCCAGCGCCACCGTTACCGGTGAGCCGACAATCAGCAGAACAAAAACCGTTACCAGTAGTATCGTCAGTTCCATTTATCCGCCCCCTCTAATGTGACCGCACAATGGTTTCTTCTAGTTCATGAGTGACATCTTCCCCTCTTTTCCTAAACAGTGATATGAACTCCCACAGTGCTACCAATGCCATGGCAAAGCAGCTCACAGCAACGATCCAGTAGATTATTCCCTTGGGCAGATCAATGGAGGTCATGCTTTGGTGATGCGTCCGTTGGGCCAGCTCGATGCTCACAACCCCGGCATAGGAAAAGAAGGCCGTATTGATGAAAGAAACCACGATGACGATCCATTTCACCACGGCCGGCGGCAGGAATCGGTAAAAAAACTCCAGGTAGATATGGGATCGTTTGCGTACACAGGTAACCGATCCGACAAAGCCGAGCAAGATCAACAGATAGCGTGCGATCTCTTCGGTCCATGCCAGGGAACTGTTGAGGGCATACCGCGTAAAAAACTGGATGAAAACGATAATCAACAAGGTCCAAAAAACAATGAAAACCGGCGCATCAATCCATTTGATATCAGAAATATCGTCCGATACTTCCACTTCTTGTAGGCTTTCGTTCATGATTTCGCATCCGTTTTGATACTTGAATTTTGGGCGCAAGGACTTCCGAATCGAGTTTGATTACTAGTCACAACATTTGTTGCAGGTGATGATTGGAACCCTTAATTCAAAAATTACTTGTATATAGAGCCTGCGCATAAACTTAAAATTGATCAGAATAAATTACAAAATTGTAGGTCCAACATTTTAAATTTGGTCAATGTTCTTTGAAAAATTGGTTAAAGCAGCAATCTGCTGTGCTTCAGGTTA
>Ga0209149_1000203_pt1 | contig 23936 bp, 21 predicted proteins | sample WorMetTyACAVOLI2_FD_187423 | JGI IMG/M metagenome (GOLD analysis project Ga0209149, IMG submission 187423) | Marine gutless worms symbiont microbial communities from Max Planck institute for Marine Microbiology, Germany - Olavius algarvensis... ... | reverse complement strand
TCTGGATCATAGGCTCTATATCCTTTCTTAATAAATTGCGTATCTCTCTTATAATGGTTTTTCTGGATTCAGAAAACCGTTAAGAGAGTCAGGATATAAACCTTCCGGACATATGCCCTAATCGGAATTATCTAAAGAATGCGCCCAACATACCGATAAATTAATCAACATTAATAGCCTTTGACCGAGGCTTGAAAAGATCGTTAACTCAATAATTATATTTAGTTATCCCTATTCTCTACCAAGTTTTTACAGGCATTGCGTGAGAGACGCAGGTGGACGGAAGACTTTAGCAGATAGGCAATATGAAACGACTAAAATTTATCGTTATACCGCTCGTTTTAGTGGCCGGCATCGGCGCGGTGGCCATGGCGATGGCCAGCTATGAAAACAAGCAGAATGTGCGGGAGATCTACACCAAGGGCAACTATCTGGTCAGCCTGATTGCAACCCATCCGATCACCAGTTTGGAAAAAGATCGGCGGGAGATTGTGATGAAAACCCTGGCCAGGTTTACCTATCCTGAAGGAGTGGCCTACTGTATCATCCATGACGATTCGGGCCTTCCGATGATCGTACTGACGCCCAAAGATATGGCGGCCAAAATACCGCCGGACGTTAAAACGAAATCTTTGTATTCCATCGGGTTGACCCAGCAAAAGTATCGACTGCATGGGTCTAAAAATATATTTTACGAATTTGCGTTGCCGATGTTCGAAAAAGGTCAAAAAACCGGAACCGTGAGAGTTGGTCTCAATCTGCCGATGACGTCGTTCTTCTCGATAGAGCGCATCAGCCTGTTGGCCATGATCTGCTTCCTGATTTTTGCCGCGGTCACCTTTGTCTACTATGGAATCCGGCAGGCGCTGCGGCCACTGGAACAGATTCCGACTGACCCGGCTGATTTGACAATACCAAACGACGATTCGGCGGCGAACGTTGATCATCTCCAGGAATCCTACAGTATTCACGTTCTGGTGCAAAGACTCGGACAGGCATTGACGCGTTTGAAAAAGAAGCTGAAGGAAACTGAATCTGAAAACGTGGAGTTAGCCACCCGGCTCGGGGTGGCGACGTTCGAAAAAAATCAAATTATCAACATTCTCGATACCACCAACTACGGAGTCGTGATCACCGACATCCAGGACAACATCACCCATGCCAATGCATTTGTCCTGAACTTGATGAAAAAAAAGCTGGCCGAGGTGCTCGATCGGCCCATCTCCGAAGTGCTGCCCAATAAGGATATCGCCCAATTCGCCACCCAGAAGGAAACCCGGCAATCCGTCGGCGGTGCCAGCCATATTGAAACCAGGTTTGCCGGATTGGCACCGGATGAGACGTATCGTGTCACGTTTTCTTATCTGCAGGATGATGACGGCACGCCCATCGGTAAAATGATTTCGCTTAAAGATATTACCCATGAAAAACTCGGTGAAGAAACCATGAAAGAGTTTGTGACCCAATTGTCCCACGAACTCCGCACGCCTTTGACCACGATTGCCGCTTATAACGAGATGCTGATGGATGGTGAAATCAAGGATCCTGAAGTCAAAAAAGAGTTTTACAATACCATTCGGGATGAAACCCGTCGTCTGACGCAATTAATTAGTAATATACTGAATATGTCCAAGATCGAGATGGGAGGACTTGCTTTCAACAAGGAACTGGTGCGTTCGGATTGGTTGTTTCGGGACTGCATCAGTGCCGCGGAGGCGGCGGCCCACAAAAAGCGAATCATGGTTGAAAAACATATGCCTGATAAATTTCCGAACCTGGTGGGAGACAAGGAGCAGCTCAAGGTCGCCATTAACAATGTGCTGAACAATGCCGTCAAATATACGCCGGAAAAAGGCAGCATCTCATTTTCGCTATACGAGTCCGATGAGCATGTCACTTTTGAAATCTCCGATACGGGACACGGTATTTCTAAGGAGGATCTTCCCCGCATATTCGATAAAACATTCCGATCTTCCGATCCGAATATTACCGCAGAACCGGGCTCCGGTTTCGGCCTGGCAATAACCGAAGCGATCGTCAATCAGCACGGCGGGATGCTGGAAGTTGAGAGTGAGCAGGGCAAAGGAACCCACATTACCATTCGCATACCGCAGGAGGCGTATGACCTTGGAAGCCAATAAAACCGTCCTGATCGTCGATGATGAAGCCCCTATCAGACTGGTGCTGGAGTTCAAATTGAAGAATAAGGGCTACCAGGTACTAATTGCCGAAAACGGTGTCCAGGGGCTTGAATTGATTTCAAACCATCAGCCGGACGCGGTTATCACCGATATCATGATGCCGGAAATGGACGGCAAACAGCTTTGCGAACAAACCAATGGACTAAAGAAAAAGCGGCCCTTTTTAACGATTGTTGTCACCTGCCGGATCGCCCAGGATGAGCAACAGTGGATCAGTGAAATGCAGGATACCCTGTTTATGGAAAAACCCTTCAGCCCGGCCCGGCTGGTGGAATGTATTGATCAATATTTTGGAAATGTGAAATGAAGACCTCCGATGTCGAACCATTTATAGGGTTATTTTCCAGTCTGGCGGCACTCAGCCGGCTTAAGGTGGAAGTCTGGAACCAGACCCAACCGGTTTTCTCGTCGGTGTCAATGCCGCAGGAAATATCTGTTTCCAAAGAAGCACATGATTTTTCGGCCACCATCAGACGCCGGGCGACATTCCAGCGGGCGGTGATTGGGGATAAACAGCATGTGTTCGGCACACCGATCGGCAATGGGCAAGAGCCCATCGGGGCCTTGATTGCATACAGGACCGACCCTGACAAGGGGCCTAACCGGGCGGACTCGGATACCTGTCAGCGTGCGGGTGCCAACGAAATCGAACATCTGCTTGACAACATGGCAAGGCTCATCGAGCAGCATTGCGGTACCCAGAAAGAGATTGAATCCTTGGCCTCGGAACTCGCCAAATCCCTCGAAGATATCTATGTCTACTCAACGGTCGCCGGTCAGATCAAGCGATTGAAATTCCCCAGCCGCAAACAAACGGATCTGGCCGAGGATATCATGGAAGCCATGCACATGGACCTGGCCTTCATTGTGATGCCGGAACGGGAGAAAAACAATGTCATCGTCCAGTGCAAAGAATTAGGTGCGAGCTGGCATGATCTCGAATTATTTGTCAAAAAGCTGAATGCCGCCCTTACGGGCGATCCGCTCCAGGTGACGGAAGATTATTTCATGACCAATGACGCCACCCAAAACCAGGTTTTCAGGGGATTGCATTCGAAAGCCTACCGTTTTTTGGCAGTCAAGATCCAGCACGAAGGCAACCTCTATGGTTGGCTGGGTCTGGTCTCATTTAATACCGATGAGATTTTCAGAAGGAGCGAATTGAGGCTCTTGCTGAGCATGGCCGAGCAGCTGGCGCTGGTGATCTTCGGTTCGGATTTGTACTATGATTTGGAGCGCTTGCTGATCAATGTGGTCAAATCCCTGGTCTACACGATCGAAGCCAAAGATGTATACACCCGGGGGCACTCGGAGCGCGTCAGCCGACGCTGCCTGCAGCTTGCCGATCATATTGGGCTTAATAGCAGGGAAAAAAAGGCCCTGCAGCTGGCGGCGCTTCTACATGACATCGGCAAAATCGGCACCCCGGAAAATATTTTGAATAAACCGGGTTCTCTCAGCAATGAGGAAATAAGTCGCATCCGGGAACATCCCCAAAATGGATTCAACATCCTCAAGCCCCTGGAAGAACTTTCCGAGTCGCTGCCGGGAATACTTCACCACCATGAGCATTATGACGGCGGGGGGTATCCGGCAGGGCTAAAAGATGAAGAGATTCCTATCCAGGCCCGCCTCATTGCGGTCGCCGACGTGTTTGATGCGTTTACAACAGAACGGGCTTATCGCGCTCCCATATCGCCGGCAGAGGCCCTGGCGATCATGGAAAAACAAGCCGGCAAGCAACTGGATCCGTATTGCGTTGCGGTATTCAAAGAAGTTGTCGTTCAGGAAGTCGATGTGAAAAACGATGCTTAGATCTGATAATCCGATAGCGGCCGAAGCGCCGTCAACGCTGATCCGAATATCCAAAGTGGGCGTGCGGACGATTTTGGCTCCAAGCGTGCCGCTTTCCATTAAAAATGTAAAAGAAATGACCGCAGTCATCCTGGACTGCATCCAGCGGCCCAATTCCGAAATCATTTTGGACTGCAAGTCTGCCAAATTTATGGACAGCGCGGGATTGGAGCTGTTGCTTCAAGTGCATAATGATTTGAAAAACAATGGCGGTAAGCTGAAGGTCATCGGACTTAATGAGACCTGCCGCGATATTCTCTATGCAACCCGGCTCATCAATGTTTTCAATATCTTCAATGATATACACGATGCCATTCGACATAAACCATGAAAAGTGACTACATAATTCAGCGCAAAAAGCTGGGCGAGCTGTTGGTCGGCGACAGCCGCATTTCGCCTCAGCAGCTGACCGAACTACTGAGCCTGCAGAAAGAAACTGCCAAGCCCCTGGGGCAGCTTCTGATCGAGGAAGAAATTCTGTCCGAGGAAGAGCTCACCTGCATCCTGGGCGAACAGCTTGGAATTCCCCATCTGTGGCTGCGTAAAGGACTGGTAGATCCCCACATCGTTCATATCCTGCCCAAAGAAAAAGCCCTTCGATTTCAGGTCATTCCCATGTTCGTGGTCGACAATGTGGTCACGTTGGCAACCACTGATCCCAATGCTATTTTTGTGTTTGACGAGGTCGCCAACATCACCGGATATAAAGTGCAGCCCGTGTTGTGCCGAGCGGCGGATATTATCGATGCCATCAACGAATGCTACCAGGAGGAGATGAGCATCGATGATGTCATGAAGAGTTTGGAAGACTCCGAAATCGAAGTTATTCAGGGCCGGGCAGAAGACGAGATCAGCGAATTATCAGAGCGGGCGGACGAGAGTCCGGTGATTCATCTGACCAATATGATCCTGATCAAAGCCATTCGGGACGGGGCCAGCGATATCCACATCGAACCGCAGCCCGCAAAATTCCAGGTGCGGATTCGGATCGACGGCCTGCTTTACGAGCTGATGTCAAATCGCCTTGAAATGCACCCGCCGGTCGTCTCACGGCTCAAGGTGCTGGCCAACCTGGATATCTCCGAAAGACGGATTCCGCAGGATGGGCGCATCCAGGTTCAAATCGATGGGCGCAAGGTGGATTTGCGGTTTTCATCCTTGCCGGGAATTCATGGCGAAAAAGTGGTACTGCGGATCCTTGACCGCAACCAGGCCATTCTCGACATCAATAAATTGGGCTTCAATTCCCAGGTGCTTGAACACTTTAAATCAGTTCTCAGAAGCAGTTATGGACTGATCCTGGTATGCGGCCCCACCGGAAGCGGCAAGACCACAACGCTGTATTCGGCCATCAGCATGTTGAGCAGCAGTGAAAAAAATATCATTACCATCGAAGACCCGGTGGAGTACCAACTGGAGGACATCAATCAAAATCAGGTCATTGACGGTATTGGACTGACGTTTGCCAAAGTCTTGAAACATTCGCTCAGGCAGGATCCGGATATTATTCTGGTGGGCGAGATCCGTGACCGCGAAACCGCTGAAATCGCCATCCAGGCGTCTTTGACCGGCCATCTGGTGCTGTCGACCCTGCACACCAACGATAGTGTCAGCGCAGTCACGCGCCTGCTGGAAATGGGCGCCGAATCCTATCTGATTTCGGCCTCCCTGTTGGCCGTTTTGGCGCAACGGTTGTTGCGAACCATTTGCCCTGAATGCCGCACAACCCACTACGCCGCCAAAACCGTATTGCAGGAATTGGGGCTTGACCCGGCTAAAAAGATCCGTCTGGCCCGGGGCAAGGGGTGTTCCGCCTGTTACGATTCAGGTTTTAAAGGGCGCAGCGGGATTCATGAACTGCTGGAAATGGACGATGAATTGCGCTCCATTATCCTGAACGATCCCACCCATGATGCGCTGCAACGCTATTTGTATGAAAACCAATTTGAGGGATTAAAAGTACTGGGCTTCGAAAAAGTGCTGCAGGGCGTAACAACTATCGAAGAGGCCCGGCGCGTCATATCTTTGGGCAGTCGATAATGGCAATTCAAATCAACCATAGTCATTCCCAAGCGATCGCAGCAACGGGCAAAAGAAAGCCTCGATCCGGCCGGCACCGTCAGCGAAACATCAAATACCTATTTAAAAAACCCATCAAACCCGAGGAGCTGGTGTTCTTTTTCTCCCAGCTCTCACTCATGCTCGAAATCCAGATGTCGCTGCGAAACGCGCTGGAAAACATCGGAATCCAAACCAATAATCCCAATTTAAAAAAGGCCGTCCAGGCCCTGATAAAGGAAATCGAGGAAGGCCGCCAGCTATCCGAAGCCCTGGGTCATCATCCGGACTTGTTTAAACCCCTGTATGTCAGCATGATCAGGGCCGGCGAAACAGGCGGTTACCTGAAAGACATTCTGGATCGCATCGTCGAGATCGAAGAAAAGCGACTGACTCTGGCCACCCAGGTCAAAAGCGCGCTGACCTATCCGCTGTTTCTGTGCCTGCTATCGGTGGTGGTCGTAGGATTTATCATGGTGGCTGTATTGCCGAAATTTGTTGTTTTGTTTGAAGGCAAAGCCCATATACTGCCATGGACGACACGCTTTCTGATCGCAGCCAGCAATTCACTGCGTGAATACGGCTGGGTCTATCTGATTGCCGGCACGGGTCTGGGGGCGTTGCTGCCCTTTTACAAAAGCAGTAACCAAGGACAGGCCGCAATCGACCGTCTATTGGTCAGCGGGCCGTTTATCGCCCGCATCGCCAATAAGATTTACACTTGTGAGCTATTGCGAACCCTGGGCAGTTTAATGGCCAGCCGGGTGCCCTTGTTGGAGGCTTTGGAGGTGACCCGCACAACCACCGGCAATACCCATTTCAGAAAATTCATCGATCAAATTGTGGCCCATGTAAAACAGGGGGGAAAGTTTTCCCAACCCCTGGCCGACTTCCCGTATATCCCGCCCTCCGTTAAACAAATGGTGTCCACCGGAGAAGAAACCGGAAATTTGCCCAAGGTTCTGCTGCGCCTGGCAAGATTTTATGATGCAGAAGTGGAACGGAATCTCAAAACCATCGCCGCTAAAATTGAACCCCTGGCGCTGCTGGTAATCGGAGGAATCGTCGGCGTAATCGTCACATCGGTAGTACTTCCTATTTTCAAATTGACCCATGCGCTGCACTGAATTGAAAATTGAATATTGCCATTCTAAAATCTTCAATCAATTTGAATGAACCCGTGTGCGTCACCCCGCAGCAGCCATTTCAATTCCATTAATAGCCCGGCACCTAAATTCCGCTAAAGAATAAATTTTTTTTGCCGATGACATATTTTAGTATTACCTGAGTTCAACCATCGAAATTTAAGTAAGGGAGGAGCATAACATGCGAAAACACGCGCTCAAGGATCAGTCCGGGTTCACGCTCATGGAGATCCTCATCGTGGTGATATTGCTGGGTATTCTGGCTATGGTGGTGGTACCCCAAATCACCATTTCCAGCGAAGACACCAAAGCCAGCACACTTCAGTCAAATCTAAGTCAAATGCGAAGCCTGCTGGAGGTTTATTATGCCCAGCACCAGGAGACATACCCCGGAGTCGTCGATGACTCTGACGGCGCCGGCCCCCCATCGGATGCGGCCGTCACGTTTGTCAATCAGCTTACCCTGTATACCAATAAATCAGGGGAGTCATCAAAGACAGATCGAGCCAATTTTGGGCTGGGCCCGTACATCAAATCCAATGTGCTGCCGCCCAATCCGTTCAACAACAAAAACACCATCGTGATCGACACCGCAACCACCGATCTGACGGCCAGAACCGTGGTGGATGCAGATAAAGGTCACGGATACAAATTTTTTACCCAAACCGGAATACTCATCGCGTGTGACGGCGGCACTTCAAATGGAGTTGCTCACGCAAATTTTTAAGGCGTCAAGCGCTTGATCGCATCGCACTGCAAAGCGGTAAAATAAGGCGGGCGATTCGACAAGTCGGTTTATCCCGGCCCACCACGCCATGCATCGAAGGGCGATGTTTGCCCGGGTATCCGGCTGATATCCCAGGATCCGCCAAATCCTTGACATAGAAGCCAACAGTCGGAGAGAATACGTTTCGGCCACGGATGACGACCTGACTGACCCGTTTCAAGAACAGACATGCACAGCAGTGCCCCCTCAATTTCCGATTCCCTGAAATAATACCACATCCGATTTCCATACCACGCGGCAGCGTGTAAAGGGTGACAGCCATTTTCACCCACCGGCCGCTCTACTTTATGGCATTATTTTTGCATAAATTCAACAGAAGATTATTGCCGAAACCGATCCGGACCACCATACACCGCCCGGTTCCCTGGCGCGTCTGCCGGTTGACGGCAGTTGGACGGCCCTTGCCGGCGCCGTTGTCAGCAGAATGCAAAAGCAGGTTCGCCGACGCTATATTGGATAAAAATACGCATTTGTTTCAAGAGATACGATGTTTGAGAAGATAAACAAATATCCGATCGGAATTGATATCCAGGAACGTCAAATTCTTGCTGTTCAGCTTCAGGCAAACCGGCGCGGCATTGCAATCAAGGCGCTGGCCCATGCTGAAATTGATGCAAATTGGCAGGCGGATGACCCTGCTCAAAGCATCGATGCGCTTAAACCGCCCTTGATTAAGATAGCCAAAGAAAAAAGCTTTGGGGGCAAACGGGTGGTGCTCCACATTCCTTCCCAACAGCTAATCAGCTTCCCGATCCAATTTAAAGCGGCCGGGACGGAAGGCCTTGAAGAGGCCATCGTGCAGGAATCGGCACCCTACCTTCCATTTCCATTGGAAGAGGCTATCATCGATTATCCCTCGCTAGAAACGGTGACTTCCGGCGATACCCGTGAATATAAAGCGGTCATGATCGCCGTTCACAGAGACGTCGTTGATAACTATGTCGGACTCTTGAAAGAGGTTGGATTGACGGTCGAGGCGGTGGACTTTCAGGTCTCTTCCCTGATTCGCTTGCATCATCATCTCGCAGGCGAGGCGCCGGGACCTGCCATTTTATGCCATCTCGGCATGACTCAGACCCTGCTCGTCATCGTATCCCGGGACAGCATCCTCGCCCAGCGCTATGTTCCGACGGGACTGCAGTTTATGCTTGGCAAAATCGCAGACAATCTCGCTTTGTCTCAGGGGCAAAGCAATGCGAAAGGGATGCTGCAAAAATACGGGCTGGCCTACCGGGATCAATCGCCGGAGAACCCGGCGGGGTCTGATCAAAGCGGTGAAACCAGCCGCCTGCAACGCGTGATTTATCAGCTTTTAAGTCCCCAGCTCGAAGAACTTCTTTATGAGCTGCATAAAATTATCGGATATGTGCGATCCGAAGCCCCCGGTACGGTCTTTGAAAAAATGTATGTATATGGGCCCGGTGTCCTTATTCGCAAATTAGACGACTACCTGGCCGGGCAGTTCAACATTCCAACCCAGCTGCTGAATCCGTTGCACAAGATGGAAATATCAAATGATGGCGTCCGGGTCGATCCATCAGAAGGCGGCCCGTTGGCGATGCCTGTGGGGCTGGCAATGCGGAAGGTAGCATGGCTTTAAGAGATGTCAATTTAGTCCCTGCCCGGTTCGTTTACCGCCGCAGGGTGGTCCACCGTGCCTGCTTCTGGAGCATATGTCTGTTGATGGCGCTTTTCATGATTGCCGGGATCTTTGTCTATCAGACGCGGGTCGTCCGGGCCCAACGGCCGGTCTTGCAGTCCCTGGATGAGATTCAATTGCTTTTGGGTGAACGAAGGTCCTCTTTAAAACGGATCCGGGCGGAACTGCAGCGTCTCAATCAACAGCGGGCGGCACTGGCTAAAATCACGCAAAACCAATCTTATTGCCAGGTGCTTTGGAAGTTGACCGAGATTTTCATTGATGAGACCTGGCTGACTCAGTTGTCCATCGACCGCAGCCGGGAAAAGGATACCGGGATCCAATTGGGCCTGACGGGGTTGTCTACTTCCAATGCGACCCTGGGAAATCTTATGAGCCGAATATCCATTGATCCCATGTTCAAAGATGTTCGATTGGTCTATGCCAAAGAGGGCAACCGGCAAATAACAAGCGCCGGTTCGGGCAAACCGCTGAAACTGATCCAATTTCAAATAGAATCATTAGTTACTTACCAATAAAATGAGACTGAACACCAAAAACCTGGATCGACTCTGCCTGGGTCTCGTGGTGATGATCTGCGTGGTTTCCAGCTACTGGGCTGTGAAACAGGTTTACCGGCAACAGCGCCGAATCCAACAGGATAATAACCTGATCACCCGTAAAATGCAGGAACTGGACCTGGCCAAGATAAAATCCCAGGGCTTGAGTACGAAGTTGGACAGGGTTGCGGAAGATTTAAGGGCTTTAAATGAAAAAATACCGCAAAGGGCCGAAATTGGATTCTTTTTGAAAAATGTCGATGACTTGATGACATCGTTGAACCTGGTGATGATAAACGTCCAGCCATTTCCTGCGGTCAGAGAAAAACTGTATACCCGCATTCCGATCCAGCTCACATTTACCGGGGCTTTTACGGATTCGTATCGCCTGCTGTGGAAGCTTGAGAGGATGAACCGTCTGCTGGTAATAGAAAATATCAACATCTCTCAATCCATGGTGGATAAGCCTTGCCGGGTTGATTTGACCGCCAATATTTTTCAACGTTCAGAGCCCGTGATGCGGGCCGCGAGGAATGACCCCTAATGGCGCTGGATAAGCGCGAAAAAATCAAATTTTATGTCGTGATCGGTCTGGCATTGATCTTTGCGGCCACGGCCTATTTTCGTTTTTGGCACAAAAAGGACAGTGCCGCGCCGGACAGGCAGGCCGCCGCACCATTGCCGACAGAGCCTGCGGTGACGCGAATCGCCATGGACCGGCAAGTGGACAATCAGGTCATTGACAGGTCAAAGGAGGTTACCCTGCCGCTGGTCAAACGGGATATTTTCCGGCCGGCGGACCGGTCGGCGGACCGGCCCGCGGTTGTCACCAGCCGCTCCCCAAAAAGAAAGCCCGCCAAACCAAAGCCGGCGCCGGTTCCAGGCTTTAAACTCAGCGGCACGATTGTCAGCGGAGGAGAACCGATGGCCATTATCAATGATCGCTTCCTTCGCACCGGGGATACCATTGCCGCGTTTAAAGTGGTGCGCATCGAGACCGGTGCCGTTTACCTGGTTTCGGGAAATAAAAATATCGAATTGAAGATGATAAACAATGAATAAAATTGCGGTCTACCTACTAGCGGTTCTGACAATACAGTTGATGGGTTCCGCCATGAGCGGCCCGGCCCACGGCGAAAGCCCGTCCAATGCCCGTCCGCAACCCCCGGATTCTACGGTAAAATCGCAGAAATCGGTCGTCAGCACAAATCCCCGTAGTGAAGCTGTTTTACATCAACCCAAAAATGATCTGATCAGCGTCAATTTCTTTGATATGGACATCCGCAAGGCAATTTCAGCCATAGCCATGGAGCGGGAAATCAACATTTCAACGGCGGTCGAGGTTAACGGCAAAATTTCCATTCACCTGTATCAGGTTTCCCTGGAAGAAGCACTGGATGCCATTACCCTGGCCGGCGGCTGCCGCTATAAAAAACTCGGCGACCTGTATTACGTGTATAAAGGCGGGGGCGGGCAAGCGGAGCGGCCCCTTGAAGGCCTGAAAATGCGGATATATAAGCTAAAATATGTAGAGGTCGACAAAGTCCAGGAGATATTGGAAGCCATTCCGGGCATGCGGATGATTAAATTCCATCGGCCGACCAATACCATAGTCGTGGAAGATATACCGGCCAACATTGCCAAGGTTGAAACCATCCTGCGAAGTTGGGATGTGCAGCCCAAACAGGTGGTCATCGAAGCCAAAATCGTGGAAATCGAGTTGACCGATGACATGTCCCTCGGGGTGCAATGGGATAAAATTCTGGGCGATGGCCGGATTGCGACCCGTTTCGGCCGGGCGGTACTGCCGGAAGATGCAGGCGGTTCGCCGGTGCCAAACGCAGGCCAGGGCCTGTTTGGCGGCCTCATCACGGGAATCGGAACGCGGCACCAATTCGCGATCGCCCTGGATGTCCTGCAAGACAAAACCAAGGTTAATATTTTGTCCACCCCCAGGATAATGGCCCTGCATGGCAAACCGGCCCGGGTGCAGGTCGGTGGCCAGCAAGGATATCGGGTGACCACCATTTCCAATGGACTGGCGGTGGAGTCGATTGAATTCATTGATACCGGTACGATCCTGGAAATTACCCCGCACATTGTGGACAAAGAAAATATTTTACTCGAGGTCAAGCCGAGCATCGATGCAGCGCGCATCGAAGAGGGCGGCCTGCCGGTGGTAAAAACCACCACCGTACACACATCGCTGATGGCTAAAAACGGACAGACGATTTTTATTGGCGGTTTAATCCAGGAAACGAAAACCAGACTACGCGAACAGGTTCCCCTGTTAGGGGACATACCGGTTGTCGGCGCCCTTTTCGGCCGCACCGTTCGGGGGATAGGGAAATCAGAGCTGATCGTCCTGATCACCCCTCAGCTTGTCGACCACGAATTTTATCAATTGCAGCAGCCTGTCCTTCAAAAAGCCGAAGATCTGGAAAAAATCCTCAAAAAGGAGCCGCGCCCTCCGATTGAAGCTTTTCGTGAATTATTGATTCCGGAAAAAGACGGCCCTTAGACAATCAGGCTGTTGGGTGTCAGGATTACAGACGGTTTTATTACGCTAGGCTATTTATAAGCGTCAATTCATTGACTGTGATGTAGATAGATAAAATACAAAATGAATCATGCACCTTAAATACATTGAAATATGAATAGCTGTCACTAGCCCCTCACGGGGTATGAATATTGCTTTTTGCGGTAGATAATTGAGGCGGAAAATGAAGGAACGACGTCACCGGTTCAGCGCTCCGGCCGACTCAGGCGCCCGAAAACTCAAATCCGTCAATTTCACATGCTTTTTCGAGGTCGCATGCTATGCATTGGGCGCTGATAGGCAGGGATAAAGGCTTCAGCCTGGTGGAGTTAGCTATCGTGGTTTTGGTGCTGGGGATCACGGCCATGACTGTGGTCCCCCAGTGGCAAGCCATGGCAAGAGAAGCCAAGTTAAACGGGGCCACCGGCGAGGTGATCTTGGCCTTGGAATATGCACGGAATCTTGCGGTGAAACACCAGCGGCCCTTCCAGTTGAAGGCATATACAACCGCCCATGGAGATCGTAGAGCGAATCAGTTTCTGGTAAAAGATGATCGTTATGCAAGTGATTGGAGCGCTCATGGGGAGGCCGAACCTCCCGTTTACACCTGGGGACGCGTATACCATCCCTTGGATAAACGGCCCTACGTCATAGACTTTGACGGCTCGCAGGAAGCCCTGGTCGGCGTGATCGCCCCCGGTACCGAATACGACGGCGTTATAATTACCGGTGTGCCCGGGGGGGGGCACCAGCGGGATCCTCCATTTTTATCCGAACGGTCATTGTTCCGACCCGGCCGGTCCGGACAATACCATCGTACTGAACTACGCCGGCGTCGAAAGAACCATCACCGTCGACGCCATCACCGGACGGATCACCGTCCAGTAAAACAATGCTGCTTGGCTGTCGCCCAGGGGCAACACATACCGGCTTTTTCTTAAAGACGGGGCGACTCGGAAATTATCGTGGCTCCATGAGAACAGCGTATAATCCATTCAACGATAACGGGATTACCCTGGTGGAAGTCTTGATCGCCACCATCATTCTGGCCGTCGCCATCGTGCCGATGGTCAACGCCTTCAGGTCGGCAACTACCTCAACGGGAGTCGGAGAGCGCCTGGTGGTTTTCACGACTCAAGCCGGCAGCACGCTAAACCGGACCCTTGCCCTTGATTACGACACCCTGAAAAACAATCTGGGCGATCATGTCAACCTGGCCGATCTTTTCGGCTCAGCGTCCGAGGCCGACCGCGAGAAGTTCACCTTTGGGGGCTCTGATTACATCCCCGCGATATCGATTGCCGATGCCAGCAGCGGCACCGGCGGTCTGCTCGAAATTAAGGTAACCATCGAAGAAATAACGCTGAAAACTCTGAAATCAAGCTATTGAAAAAAATGCCCAAAACAAGGCAAATTCGGTTTTCAGATAAATGGCCCGTCCGGGACGAAAACGAGACAGCCAGTAACCGAACCGGTTTCACTCTCATGGAAGTGCTACTGGCGGTGGCAGTCACGAGCATGGTCATGATCGGCCTGTACCAGGTCATGGAGTCCGCCTGGTTGGCTTATGAACATAACCGCCGCAAACAGGATCTGATGTCCCAGGCCCACTATGCTCTGAGACGCATGACCCTGTTTGTCGGGGCCACCGACTATATTAAGAAACCGGCCACTGTCAAAGTCGAAGAAAAACTCGAGGTTGCCGAGCGTCTCCTGGACACCTACAATAATACAGACCAGGACTACTACTACGACGGCGACGGCCGCCTTGATGCAGACAATGACAGTGACCGCCTGATCGACGAAGGATGCGGCGATGATACCGATATCGTCGCTTTCAAACTGGACAAATCCGACCCGGACAACTGGAGGCTCATGGAGAAGATCCCGGCCTACGCCACGGCAGATCTGGATGACTCTGCGGCCTCACGGGTGATCAGCGAGAACGTTGCCGCCTTTTCGTGTCGACTTGTGACCGCCAACCTGATCGAAATATCCTTGACCTTGAAAGACGGCAGCGAGACAGTCACCCTGAAAACCCGGGCTCACGCAACCCGCGTGTCATCGTACGTCGGTCCGGGTAAGGATTCGACCTTGCCGGCCCCAGATCCCGCGGCATGGGCCAGCCCGCCGGCGGCAATCGGCTGCAACCAGGTATCCATGAGGGCCGCGTTGGCCACAGATGACAAGACCCCGGTGCAGTATTATTTCGAGTGCACGGCCGGCCCGGGCCACGACAGCGGCTGGCAGACCAGTACCTTTTTTACCGACACCGGCCTAGCGGACAGCACTGTCTACACCTATCGCGTCAGGGCGCGGGATCAATCGGAGAAAAAAACCAAACCGGATGGTCTCCCCTGAAATCCGCCACAACGGACGCTGCGCCGGCTATCACCGTCGATTCGATTTCAGCCTCACCGGGTGGTGATGTGGACGTCGTGAGCTGGGACCACACCGTCACCAGCGCCGGTAGCGGCCGCATCCTGGTCGTTGGTATGGCCTATAACGAAATGACCAAAAAGGGCGTATTGACTGCCACCTTCGGCGGCCGGAGCCTCAGCCTTGCCGGCCTTGAAATGAAGCCTTCAAATGCATCGAGTGAAATATGGTACCTTTTGGATCCGCCGACCGGCACGCACACGATTGTGGTTACCATGAAGGACAAGGTCAAGCTGAGAGGCGGGGCGATCTCGTTTCTCAATGTGGATCAAACCACGCCCAATTTTTATTCTGAAAACCGCAATTCTTCATCTGCATCGTTAATTATCCCGGACGTCAGAGAGAGGGAGGTTGTCGTTGACCACCTGGCCGTGGAGAACACGCCGTCTGCCGGCAGTGGACCCGGGCAAACGCTGCGCTGGAATGATACCTATTCATCAGATATCCGAACGGTGTGCAGTACGAAAGAAGGACCGCTCGGCGGAGGCACCGTGACCATGTCCTGGTCCCTGGGCGACCATAAGAAGTGGGCCCTCGGGGCGGTGGTCCTTAAACCGGGCGGCTGCCGATAAGCCGACAACAGATCACCAATAACCAAAAACTGCGCGAATGGAGCAATACACTGATCATTCGGCCGACAATGCTAGCGCTTAAAACACACAGCCACGGCGAACGGGGGTTCGTTCTGGCCATTGTGCTCCTGGCCATGCTGATGATGGCGGCCATGGCACTGGCCATGAACCGCAGCGTCGGTATGCAGAGCAAAATGGCTGCCAACCGGGCTCGCAGCATGCAGTTCCATTTCGGGCAAGTCGCCGCCATAGAAGATGCCCGCTGGCAGCTCACCCGGAATTCAACCTGGCGTACGGATACCTCAGGTGAAAACTACGAATACGGCGGCATCATCTACAACCGCAAGGTTCTCGACTGTGCCATCACCGGATACGGGGATGCCGTCACCGTGCTGATTACTGCACCCGGGGGCCGGGATCCCTTGCAAGTTCATTTCATGTGGCAGCTTGTTGCCAGATCGACAAACCTCTCAGTACTTTATATTGCTGATTACGAGAACCACCGCATCCGGAAAGTGGACGAAGCAACCGGGATCATCACCACGGTGGCAGGCACCGGCATCCCAGGCTACAACGGTGACAACCAATCGGCCGACCTTGCCCAACTGAACCATCCAACCGGCGTATTCGTGGTTGAAAACGGAGATCTTTATATTGCCGACTACAGGAACAACCGCATTAGAAAAGTGGACGCGGAGACAAAAATCATTACGACCGTGGCGGGAAACGGTGCAGATCCGGAGCTCCAGGACGGGGAGTTGGCCACTGAGGTCTCACTCGGCTGGCCGGCCTCCGTATTTGTGGATGAATCCGGGAATCTGTATTTCAGTGACTATTTCTACCACCGCATCAGAAAGGTGGACGCCGACACCCGCATCATCACAACCGTGGCTGGATCGACGACCGAGTATGGCTGGAATACCGGTGATTACTCCGGGGACCATGGTCCGGCAACCAGCGCCGAGCTCAACCGGCCAACTGGCATAGACATGGATGCCGACGGGAATCTCTATATCGCCGACTACTACAACAACCGCATCAGAAGAGTAGATGCGGCTACCAAGATCATCACAACCGTGGCCGGAAACGGCATCGCCGGATACTCCGGGGACTGCGGCCCGGCTACCGATGCCAAACTGAATTGGCCGGAGGGCGTATTTGTGGATAAATCCGGTAACATCTTCATTACCGGTACATGGTTCACGCCTCGCATCAGAAAGGTAGACAGCGTCACAGGAATCATTACAACCGTGGCCGGTAACGGCAAAACGGGTGATAAAGGTGACAACAAGCCGGCCATCAAGGCCGAACTCAATTTTCCGATGAATGTATTCGTCAATGACTACGGCGACATCTACATTGCCGATAAATATAACCACCGCATCAGGAAGGTGGCCGGTGACACGGGAATCATTACGACCGTGGCCGGTAACGGCCATGACGGCTACAATGGTGACAACAAGCCGGCCAACCGGGCCGAGCTCAATGCCCCCAACGACGCAATCGCAGTGAGGCATGAAAAATCCTTACCCTCCCGATGGGGATGGGCCATCGTGGAAGAACTGTATTAGGGTCATATAAAAAGGAACAGGGCACCTAGCCCTGTTCCCTGTGGATATATTTTAATTCACAGCGCCGCCAAAGGCGGACAAATTATTTATCACATTCCAGCCAACCGCGGTGCTGTAGCTCCAGACACTATCTTTTCCCGGATGATTAATTCACGCTTTTCAGCATGACCTTCCCAAGATCCACCTGGTCGATATACCAGCCATGAACCGGATTCAATCCGTCGATCATCTTGACGTCCAGGTCGGCATTGATCCCGCGGATCCAGGCCGGGACCAGCTGGTTGCCGTGACTGTTGTCATGCCAAATATGGCCGGGGATTTGGTCAAGTTAGAGGTGATTGAGTGAACTGACAGGGTTCAAGCTTTTTCATCCGGGGGGCCTAACGGGAATTTAACAGAATATTAACTTTGCGATAACAATAAAGAAATAATTTGCTCATGCAATGGAAATTTACTAATACCTTAAATGATCAGTCGGGGTAGTTGATATTCTTTTTAGCGCTAAAAATTTGGTGCGCTTGAGTTTACAATGACTCAATTAATTTAAACAATTAAAACCGGGTCTTGGGGGGCTTGGATCCTATACTTGACAGCGAGGCCAAACGATGCCGAAAGAACGAATTTTAGTCGTGGATGACGAAGAGGATATCCTTGAACTGGTCAGGTTCAATTTGGCCAAAGAAGGATATCACATCACCGGGGCCCTGACCGGTGAGGAGGCCCTCAGAAAAGCGCGGTCCGAACCGTTCGATCTAATTGTCCTTGACCTGATGCTTCCGGGTATGGACGGCCTGGAGGTGGCTAAAAAATTAAAAGCCCACGAAAAGGCCAGGCGCATTCCGATTGTGATGCTCAGCGCCAAGGGCGAAGAGGCCGATATTGTCACCGGTCTCGAATTGGGTGCCGATGACTACATCACCAAACCCTTTAGCCCCAGGGTCCTCATCGCGCGGGTTCGCACAGCCCTGCGTCGTAAAATCGATGAGGCAGATAATGGCACGGCCGTCGTTCGGATTCACGAATTGGAAATTCATCCCGGCCGGCGCAGTGTGGCGGCCAAAGGCACACCGGTGGATTTGACCTATACCGAATTTCAGGTCCTGTATATCCTGGCCCGCCGGCCGGGCTGGGTGTTTACCCGCAGCCAGATCGTGGATGCCGTGCGCGGCGATGATTACCCGGTCACCGATCGCAGCGTGGATGTACAGATCGTCGGGCTGCGAAAGAAGCTGGGGCCCTATGGCAATTATATCGAAACGGTCCGGGGTGTCGGCTATCGATTCCGGGAGGTGCCGTGAAGAAAAAAAAACGCTTGATATGGCAGATCTTCCCTTCTTTTCTGTTGATTACCCTCCTGGCCCTGCTGGCCGTCAGCTGGTATGCCTCCAATTCGATGCGCCACTTTTTTCTGGATCAGACAGCGGTCGATCTCAATATTAGGGCGGTTCTCCTGGAAAAACAGGTCAGCACGCATTTATCGCCCATCGACCCGGCGGCCGTGGATGCGATTTGTAAAACCATGGGCCAAAAATCCGCCACGCGCTATACGCTTATTTTGCCCTCCGGTGAAGTGGTTGCAGATTCGCGTGAAACCCCGCAGATGATGGACAATCACGCCAACCGCCCGGAAATCAGCCGGGCCCTGGAAGGTGAAACCGGGCAGGCCATCCGCTACAGCAACACCCTGCTGCAGCCCATGATGTACGTGGCGCGGCCCATCATGGAAAAAGACAATGTCCTGGCCGTGATCAGGGCCGCGATTCCGACCACATTTATTGAGCGGGAGCTGAAGTCCATCCAGCTTCAAATTGCCTTGGCCGGCCTGCTGATCGCCCTGGCGGCGGCCGGCGTCAGTCTGTGGATCTCCCGCCGCATAACCCGTCCCATCGAAGCCATGAAGCAAAGTGCCGGCCATTTTGCCGACGGTGATTTCAGCCTGCGCCTGGCAGCGCCCGATTCAGAAGAATTGGCCGGCCTGGCCGATGCCCTGAACCAGATGGCCGCCCAGCTCGATCTTCGCATCAACACCATTGTCAGTCAGCGCAATGAGTTGGAAACGGTTCTGGCCAGCATGCTGGAAGGGGTGATTGCCGTTGACAATGAGGAAAAAATTATCAACATGAATGCCGCGGCGGCTGATTTTTTCAACTGCCAGCCGGCCGAAGTCCAGGGGCGGAACCTGCAGGAAGTCATTCGCAATTCCGCCCTGCAGCAATTTGTTCGCAATTCGATTTCCAGCAGGGCCCTGACCGAGGATGACATCAGTCTGTATCACAATGGTGAGAAGACGCTCCGCCTGCAAAGTTCCCCGCTGCTGGATGCCAATAAGGAGCATATCGGAACCCTGGTGGTATTCAATGACGTCACCCATTTCAGGCGTCTCGAAAACATGCGGCGCGACTTTGTCGCCAATGTCTCGCATGAGATCAAGACCCCTTTGACCGCCATTAAAGGATTTGTGGAAACCCTGCACCAGGGCAGCGTCGACGATCCGGCTGAAGCCGAACGCTTTTTGGGAATCATTAAAAAGCATGTGGATCGATTGAGTGCCATTGTCGAAGATTTGCTTTCGCTTTCCCGCATCGAACAGGAAGACGAAGGCAAAACCATTGAGCTCGAAGACGGGTATATTAAAGATGTATTTCAATCCGCCATGCAGATATGTCTTGCCAACGCCCAGGAAAAAAATATCACCATTCAACCTGATTGCGATGAAAAAATTACGTCGCAATATGATGCCACCCTGCTGGAGCAGGCGGTGGTCAACCTGCTCGACAACGCCATAAAATACAGCGAACCGCAGAGTACGATTCACCTGAAAGCCCGCCAAATCGAATCGGCAATTACGATCGAAGTTGAAGATCAGGGTATGGGCATCGCCAAAAGACATCTGCCCCGGCTGTTTGAGCGGTTTTATCGGGTCGACAAAGCCCGCAGCCGCACCATGGGCGGCACGGGTCTGGGGCTTGCCATTGTCAAGCATATCGCCCAGGCGCACGGCGGCGAAGTCAACGTGCAGAGCACCCTCGGCAAGGGCAGTACCTTTACGATTCATCTGCCTATAGTCTAGCAAGGGAGCGATGGAATGACGTTGTATCCATCGCTCGTGTGAAACTTCGGTGAATGACGAATGTCGAATGACGATTGACGAATGTTGGAATCGCTTCGCTCAGTCTTTTTAAATCGACAGAATTCATTATTCGATGTTCGATGTTGGACGTTCTATGTTCGATGTTCATTAGTTTCTTTTCATTGATCAGACCGGCTGTTCTTTAGCCGGAGGCAGCGCTCGTGTGAAACTACATGAAAATTCAAAACCGAACCGCAGAATATCGAACAAGAAATATCGAATGATGAAGTGTGGAATCGCTTCGCTCAGTCTTTTAAATAAGATCGATAGAATACATTACTTCGACATTCGTTATTCCTTGTTCGATATTCGATATTCGCTTTTTCAATGATTCTTTTCCGATCTGACCACCCGTCCTTTTTTCCAACCTGAATCCATTTCTAGTATTTACCTAATCTTATTTTAACATATGCCGCCTACTTTTAAGCATCGGATATCATCCTGCGCGATCATTTTCAATCCATACCGAATGAGATTTGGCGAATGAACGGTGTACCGGAAAATAGCTACTGGCGGTATGATTTTGATGACTTTATTCCCGGATCACAAGAGACTTTCCAGGCCATTTTTGCAGCAATGGAACATCCCGGTCAGCTCGTCACCATTCCGCATAATCCGGCTGCACCGGACATCTTGAATTGGGCCTCAGCCGCCACCTGCCTGACCCTGCTGGCGCGTGAAACGCCGGTTTGGATCGATATCGATCAGCAGAATTCAGCCGTCAGCTGGCTTCAAAATCGTTGCCAAAGCAGTGTTGTCACCGAGCCCTGCATGGCCAATTTCGCCATCGTCACCCGGCCGGACAACATGCCGGATCTTGAATATTTCCGGGTTGGAACATATGATTACCCTGAAAAGGCGACAACGGTTCTGATTCAGGTGGAAGATATTCTGCCGGATATTGCATACAGCGCCACCGGCATTGGGTTTGACCAAAGGCCGCAGCTGGAACTCAAAGGCCTATCGGAACGGTTCTGGCATCAATGGCGGCGGCTGTCCGGTCGCCACCCTTTGGGCATCGATGTTTTCATAACCTGTGAGGATGTTTTGACTGCGCTGCCCAAAAGCGCCAGGTATATCAATTGAATTTTTCTGCCCGTGGCCTGTCTGCGCTGACCTTTCGTGGGAGGCGGGTCAGGAGCAGACAGGCCGGGCGGGCGGAATAAATAACCCCTAAACGAGCGAAAAGCGCTCATTTAGGGGTTATTAGTTATTGGTATTGGTTGGAAGGCTGACTTTACATCAATAGCATCAGACAGACATAAAAACAGACTTCATTCCTTTCAAGCCATTAACCGATAACGAATAACTCCCAACTGGTTTTCCGGTCGATCACTCAATTTCTAACAAATTCCTCAATTTAAATTAACAGTTCCCTTCTAAAATAACCGTTAAAGCATAGTACACGATTTAATAAATACGGTGACGTACAATAATCTCACCGCAGAGATCACAGCGCGGCAGAGCCGCAACCAAACAGGCTTCTAATACACAGATTACGCAGATTACACAGATTTTTAAAATACTTAAAAAACGATTCGTTGTCTTTAGGTTTTCATGATTTGCCAAGCAAAAATTAAAGAATTTACATATTAGTAGTGCAGAGCACGCAGAGTTTATATCAGAGAATGCAAGGCTGCTGTAAGTTTCTTAGTTTTTCTGGCGCAGCCAGCCTAATATTGGTTTTTCTCTGCGCTCTCAGCGACCTCCGCGGTGAACAAAAGGCGATCCAAAAAACGTATCAATAATTAGCGAATACATGCACTTAGCAATTCGATTGGTTCCGTACAGCAAATGGGCCATGAGCACCGTTTTTAAGTCAACCGCCAATTGCTTTACAAACAATTGGCCGACCCTTCGTTTACAAATTCATAATCGAGGAAAGTTCCATGATTTCAAGCTCAGTAGCTGTTAACCATATACCGGAAAAAAAGATTGAATATCGCTATGATACAACGGGCCGCTGGTTCAAAGGCAGCTTACACCTGCACACCGTCAGCTCGGATAGCCATCTCACCTTCGACGAACTGGTCGCCAAATACGCGGCGAAAAAGTATGATTTCATATCCGTCACCGATCACTGGTGTCTGCCGCGACCCAGCGGCAGCCGGGATGCAGCTGCGCTGATGGTAATCAATGGCGTTGAGATCGATGGATTTGACAATCTTGGATCTTATTACCACGTGCTGGCCATTGGAGCGAAGCCGGAAGCCTCGGTCTTGACCGGCAACTTTACGAAGTCCCTGCGGGATTTTTATGCCCAGGGAGCCGTGTTGATCTGGGCCCACCCGCATTGGACCGGCAATTCGCTGCGGGAAGGCATGCGCCATAAATTCCATGGTCTGGAAGTTTACAACCATTCTTCCGAATGTGAAAACGGCAGTGGCTATGCCCTTTCCTATTGGGATGGCATGTTGCTCCATAATCCGGATTTTCTCGGCTTTGCCACGGATGACAGTCATTTCATCCCGGGCCAGCCCTCCTGGAACGGCGGCTGGATCATGGTTAACGCCGCCGCCTGCACGCAGCAGGAGATTCTTCAGAATATCCGCCGGGGAAACTTCTACTCTTCCCAAGGCCCAGACTTTTCAAGCATCAAGTATGGTCGCAACACGGTTAAAATCACAACTTCTCCGGTCACATATATTCGTCTGATCGGCCCGCGCCGAACCGGTCAACATCTCAATGCCCTTGATAAAGAACCTCTTCGCCAGGCTGAGTTCGAACTGCCGCCGGATTGGCATAGTGCCCGCATAGAAATCGAAGATGCCGCCGGCAAAAAAGCCTGGTCCAACCCGCTATGGCAAAATTATTCACGGATGTCACGCCAAGTCGCAGCCGGAACCGGAGCCACATTACCCCCAGGCCGTCATTCGATCTTACCCTTTCAAGGCTAGTCCCTCGATTTAACACGGCTCTAATAATTCTATAATATACTGCTGTATTTAGGCGCTTAGTGGGGGTTTTCTGACATCATGTTGTAATTTACGGAAGGTTTCAGGTGTCAGCCCAGCCGTTGCCGAAAAAACGGCCAGTCTGATCAAAGAAGAGAAAATCAATCCGCAAATCGTGCGCTCATAGATGGTGGGAGCGGTTTTCAACCGCGATTACCCAGGTGGGTAATCGTGGCCGAAGGCCACTCCCACAAACCGTTAACTTATATCTGAATGGCTTTGAATATTCTGTAGTTTCACACGAGCGCTGCCTCTGGCCGCCAGCGCCCAGTCTGATCGTGAAAGAAACTTAAAAAAAGCGAATATCGAATATCGAACAAGGAATCATGAATGTCGAAGTAAGGTATTCTATCGATTTAAATTTAGAGTGGACGCATAAACGTAAAAATTCTCATTATATCAGCATGATAAGATAAAATACTACTTGACTTTTTTTGATATAAGTACTACTAAAATCACTCCTTTTATAGGCCTAGTTCCCTAAAAC
>Ga0209149_1000197_pt1 | contig 24211 bp, 12 predicted proteins | sample WorMetTyACAVOLI2_FD_187423 | JGI IMG/M metagenome (GOLD analysis project Ga0209149, IMG submission 187423) | Marine gutless worms symbiont microbial communities from Max Planck institute for Marine Microbiology, Germany - Olavius algarvensis... ... | reverse complement strand
TGTATTCTATTATAAACCGTAAGTTGTATAATAAGTAAGCAAAATAATGGTGACAATTTTGCAGTTAATATCCTAGTATTGTAGCATTGAGAAAATCAGCAATTTAAGGCTAAATTCATGATATTTTGGTTTCGACAGTTTATCAAGGTAAAGTAGCTGCATGAAATAGGTGAGGTGGGAAACTATAAATACCCGTCGATGGCTTATACCGTTGGCAATAAGTGTGCCAAAAATCTTCGTAAACGGACAGTTCTACTTCAACTTATCATCGAAAATGTGGTCACATGTTTTTTGGAACACAGTGTATATACGACAAACGTACATGCTTACAAAATTACAATTACGGCCACGCCACGGGATTATTGGACCTATAAAATTCAAGATATGACACTGCTTAACTTAGCAGCAACAGACGCATAGGCAAACTGAATACCCGTAAGTCCTCTAATAAACGCCGGGTCTCAATTAAACGCCGGTCTCGAATAAACGCCGGTGTATTGCCGAGTTACGGTAGTACCAACTGCTACCGGATGTAAAAGTAGCCCTACCCGGTATACAATTGGCGGACGTTGACGAAAATATATACTGGTATAGTCGGTTTTGATGACAGCACTGAGCGTAGGCCTACACGAGTGCCATGCCATATAGGCTAAGTATAAAATTTGTAGAACACTTTAGGCCTACAGTCAATAGCCTTTATACCTTTTATTCCACACAAAGTCAGAACAGAGAGAACAAAGAAAAGCAATGCTATGCAACACTATTGCAACAGTGATGACATTAATCAATAATGACAACGTGATGCCGGGTATATTATACTTGCGATCATCCACATACTGACAGAAATAGGCCACAATGAAAAGATGTAAGACCTATGAGAGAACGCAGAACTGATTTTGCACATGGTAGGCCTAACATGCAATAAACGCCGGGTCTCTAATAGATGCCGGGGGGTTTTGGCGCCGTGTTCTAATAAACGCCGGGGGCGTTTATTAGAGGATTTACGGTAAACTGACATAACCACCAATTTTCCAAGACTGCAAGCAATCTTTCGACATCGCCGGAGCATTGCCGTTCTGATGCGACACACCATTCTCGCTGCCAGTTTCGAGGTGAATCTGGGTTTGCCGTTTGCCCCTTAATTGGTGTTCCTTCCCCATTTGCTACATCCTTGTGCATACTGCTGGGACTGGCCTACAAACTTTTCTTGTCCTCCTTGACACTATATCATCAGGTGTTCGTCGGACGTCTCGTCAACTGGTAGTGTTTCCAAGAGCGTCACGCTCTGCAGTTATATCTGTGTGTCATCCGCCAAATGTTCCGGTTTTCTTCAAGTAAAGTGCCAAATGTTCTACAACCGACTGCTCCGTGTCATAACATTTATACCTCATTTGTTCTTCCCATTCTACGGAGATTTGAGTGCAACGAAGGGACTGTTTTTTCACGCGTTAACCTGGCGGAGTTAACGGAAACGAGGACTGTGACCCAGTTTAGTAGTTGTACGGCTGCAGTGCTGTGACAGGAACGGGTAGCCGTCAAACGGTGTCGTAAGTTGGTGCGCGTTACTGCTCAAGGTCTTCATCATCTGGAGGTGTCGATGTCTGAAAGACTGGCGCATCGCTATAAGCAACACTGGGAGGTTCTCTTTGTACCCACCCATCTTCGTGCTACTGCCTCGTATTACCCGCGTGTAGAACCGTACACTGTTACTACACTGTGTTCCAAAAAACACGTGACCACGTTTTTGATGATAATTTGAAGTAGAACTGTCTGTTTAGAATGATTTTTGGCACACTTATTAGTTACTAAGAGTACAGGCCATCGACAGGTGTTTTTATTTTCCCACCTCACCTATTTCGTGCAGCTACTTTACCTTGGGAAATTGTCAAAACCTAAATATCAGCAAAAATTAAACAAAATCATGAAAATTTCACAGGAAGATGTGATTCTGATTAAATATCTCTATCTGTCAAAGCAGTGTGGTACACGGAGAGTGTTGAGTGAATTGCCCGACAAGAGTTGGAAACTTGGAAGCATCGACAGTCTGCTGAGGAGAAGCCACAAGACGGGTACAATTGTCCCGCTTCCAGACCGCGTTTGTCGCGTAGCAGTGGAGGACTTTGTGCTCAGTCAGGAGGACAAGTCAAAAAGGCATCGGTCAGCTCGTTAGATTTCGCATGAAACTGCCATTCACTGTTCAAGTGTATACAGAAGAATAATTTACCGTGATCTCCAGCTCACATGCTTCAAATGATGTCGTGCTCAGCTGTTGTCTGAAGCAAGTCGTATCTCCCGTCTCACTCACTGATAAATAACGTTATCGTCTGCAATAAATCTTGTTATTGTTCTATTAAAAAATAAACCGTAAATTGTATAATAAGTAAGCAAAATAATATGGTGACAATTTTGCAGTTAATATCCTAGTATTGTAGCATTGAGAAAAGCAGGAATTTAAGGCTAAATTCATGATATTTAGGTCTCGACAGTTTCCCAAGGTAAAGTAGGTGCACGAAATAGGTGAGGTGGGAAACTAAATACATCTGTCGATGGCCTATACTCTTGGTAATAAGTGTGCCAAAAATCTTTGTAAACTGGTAGTTCTACTTCAACTTATCATCGACAATGTGGTCACATGTTTTTTGGAACACAGTGTATATTCAGCTGCTGACCTGCAGCTCGTATAGTCGTAATGTTGTAAACGACGATATGAATGCCATCCATCCACCCATCCATGTTTATTTCTCAGAAAAGTCTAATCAGAAATATAGAACATACATTAGTACAATCAAAATCTGAGTGGTGCAACATGCCAATAATATTTGTAAAATAAAATTAAAAAACACACAACAAAGACGGACCTTTAAGTGGTTCAGCTGGTTATTATTCTGCACTGATAACAGCAGCCGTAGCAGCAACAACAACATTGTAAGAGTAAGTAAGTAAGTAGGTCCCTAAACCCGTGAATTTGTATAGCGCATCGTCGCGAACACGCCTCTGGTGGGCTACTGCTTTCTGTACTTCGGCGCCGATCCCCGTTTAACTAGTCCTCAGCCAGACACCAGCTAACGCTGCGAGATTACGGATGCAGGCCAGTGCATCACGTGGTGTGCCTGCTTACTCCCAGCTTTCACTTCTTCTTCTTCTCGTATGCGTGTCATTAACCATAATTGGTCAGCCACGAAACAGCGTCCTCATCCGCAGAGTGTAGCCGAGATAAGCCGCCATTCAGTTTTGTCAGGGGGCATGATTCGACAATGTGAGACATCGTCTGGGTCTCGCCACAAGGACACAGATCAGTGTCTGTAAGTCGCCATTTCCTTCTGCAGGCACCGCAGTGTCCCTGTTCCGTGCGAAAACGGTTCAGCAGAGACCACTGTTGCCAAGGGAGGTTGAAACATGGTTGCCGGATTGCGGGGTCACACACTAGGTGAGAACTGACCAGCTTTTACTGGTACTCATTAAGCCTACCCACGAAGGAGGGATGGCCAGGCTGACAAGATCTGAGTGGCTGGCTCTGCACCGAGATGGTTTATCCGCCCTAAGATGGTTACCCATCCTGATATACTAACCGGGCCCAGCGTAGCTCAACTTCGTTGATCAACATCAACGCGTTACGTACCCCTATAAACCACACCGCCAACCGTGTATAATAGGTCCAGCATGGGACAGCACATCCGCGCGTAGCGCGTCCAGCATCTATGCTTGCTGGAGTAACTGAACAGAAACAGAAATGTTTTTAGTCTTTATTTTTAATTTATTTATATTTGTTATTACTACGGCATACTACGGCACATAACACAAATGCAATCAATTCAAGAAGCTCAGCTGTCGCAAAAAGACTGCGCGATGCTCCATGTCACCGGAGATTCACTCAAAAACACTCACAGTCATTCGAAATTACACCGTGTGTAAGTTACTATTAGTACTCTGTTCTAATATATATATATATCTATCCTGTACTGTTATCTGAGATGTTCAATCTCGAATAGTGGCATGCCCTAGCAATAATCTGGGTTAAAGGTCATTCAAGGTAATTGAAAATGGCACCATTTGGCAGGTCATATACGACTTGCTATTTGTCTTCCGTTGTAAGTATATGGCTCTAACTTGTACCATGTTCGAGTTATTTGACTTTGATATTGACCTTCAGAGATTACTCAAGGTCACTGGAAATGACACCATTCGCCACATCCCATAGTACTCCAATGGTCCTATCTTATATCATTTCCGAGATAAAGCAAGATAGTGGTCAAAAATCGCGATTTTTTCATACCCTACCTGCAGTCGACGCCCCCGTGGAATATTGCCATAACGTTTGGCACAAAAAAACTTGAATGGTGGATCTATATCAGATGGCAAAAAAGTTTGAGAATATGTTTGTTTCAATACAATACACGAACGGTCAGACGGACGGACGGACGGACACTGCACAACGGCATAGGCCGCGCTCGCGCGGCAAAAATACAGTAAAACTGTACAATATAAGATATTAAAAATCGGCACACAGAAACTACGGTTCAATAAATACATAGCGGAGTTCTACAACATCGTGGTGTCATGTCAGAAGTGACGTCGACTTTCACGAACTTCCGATATGCCAGATCTCAACGTATTCAGTAATTCTAATAGCGAAATCCGTGTTTATGAAACGCTGTATAAACGGTTTAAATATTTGTTTCTTTGTCTCACTCTTGTTCGAGTACTTTCTATTTTGCCTGTTAAACATAAATGTTCAAACATTCTCTTTTCGTCATATATGTAAAAAAATTAATTTATTTTGCCAGATTTGCTGTAAACAATAAAAATAAATGCAATGTAGGACACTAAACATGGACAACGTCGACTGAAGACGAAGCATAAACTGACTCATCACTGACACAGGCAATTAACAACACCAATATAGGCCTACACCGAGTCTACAGGGTGGGCCAAAAACCGGACTGTTTTTGAGATGAAATAACTTTGCAACGACTAAAGATAGAAAGATAGAAAGGTGTGTCACATGTCAACAGTTTCAGAATTTTGTCTAGAATGAAACGCATAATTTGCAAATCAGTGCATTTAAATATTCTTCGCCTAATTTGCATAAATTGTCAATACCCCCAAAATTGCATTGAATTTGACAATGACACATGAGTTTTGCTCAATTTTCATTAGAAATACAGTAAAACAAGGACGCTCTCTAACAAATGTGGTTAGTTCAGACGAAATTCAACATGATCACCCTTTAAGACTGACGATAGTTATCAGGGCAACGGCAATTGCCTTGATAACCATCGTCAGACTTTTTGGCAGCTGATCAATCGCTCGGTTCAGTGTGTCCTGGCTTCGCTGAGCCCAGGAGTCGATCAGAACTTGCTTCAGCTGATCAGCGTCTGCGATATTGCGACGTTACACCATCTGGTACAATGCTGTCAACACTGAATAATCCGCGGGATTCAGATCAAGAAAGTTCGGAGGACGGTTTTCTGATTCAATGAACTCGGGCACATTGGAACGCAGCTAAGCGACAGTGTGGTGTAAACGGTGCGCAGGCGCTCCATCTTGGTCGAATAAGTTGCTGTTTGAGATATGGCGAATTGCCAGCAGTAGACCTTGTTCGAGTACGTTCTCAGAGTAATCAACACTGTTTATTTTAGCACCTGGCTGGACATACACAAGGTCCGTCTTACCAAGTTTTGAAACAGCGACAGAAAGAAACCATAACGCTTTGCGAGAAATACTTTCTTTCCTTCAGCAGTCGCTCGTCAAACACCTCACTCTTTGACCTGACATGTTGAATTGCGTCCGAACTAACCATCACAGTCTGAACGGTAGTACAGACAGTGTTAACGGCGACCTTCAATTCCTATGGGAATAGGCAAATTTCAACCCCCCACAAAATCAATACCCCTGAACCGATCGACAAAAAAATCGGCACAATTGATTACATCCGTGAGGGGACCTCTTATACCAAATTTGGTAGAAATCTATTCACTGGGGGCTTCTGGGCAAATGGGTGAAATATAACAAAAATATTTTTATTTATTTATTTATTTATACCTTTATTGCTTTGATCAGCTTACAGGTCAGACCCGTGGATGGATTTTTACGCGCGATAGCTCAAAAGACGTGAAATCACGCAAGGATGTGCCTTTTTGGGGTCTGAACGGTGTGCCCCTAAACTGAAATTTTGGGGCGTGAATAGGACTTTCAAGCCTGAACGACAAAAAATTCAAACCCTTATAACTTGAAAACTACTTAGCCGATCATGACGAAATTTTTACGGGAAGTACGCACAACGAGTGTGCCTTCGTGGGTGGTTCCATGGCTCCCCAACAAATCCAAGATGGCGGCCGCCGCCATCTTTAACTTCGGGAAAATGCCAATAACTCTGGACCAGATAAAGATATCTGCACCACATTTTATGGGAAGATGCACCGCGACCATGCGGATATGATCACGTGACTTGAAACTTGAAACCAGAAGTTAATTCACGTTACGTCATCAAATGAAAGTCAAAAGCATAAATGCGTCGATCTCAGTGACTATAACAAACATTTGAACCAAATTTGGCACAGAGCTCTAATACTACACTATCAACACACCGGAATGGCCAAATTCACATAATTTGAAAGATGGCGGCGGCCACCATCTTGAATTTCGGAAAAATGACAATAACTCCGGACTGGATAAAGATGTCTGCACCAAATTTTATGTGAAGATGCAACACGGCCATGCGCAGATGACCACGTGACCAAAAGTCGAAACCGGAAGTTAATTCGCGTGACGTCATCAAATGAAGGTCTTCAGCATAAGTGCGTCGATCTAAGTGACTATAACATATATTTGAACCAAATTTGGTACGTAATACAAATGCCACACTGTCGACACGCCGGAATGGCCAAATTCACATTATCTGAAAATCCAAGATGGCGGCGGCCGCCATATTGAATTTTGGATAAGTGACAATTACTCCGGACTGGATAAAGATATATGCACCAAATTTTATGTGAAGATGCATCACGGCTATGCACAGATGACCATGTGGCCAAAAGTCGAAACCGGAAGTTAATTCGCGTGACGTCATCAAATGAAAGTCAGAATCATAAGTGCGTCGATCTCAGTGATTATAACATATATTTGAACCAAATTTGGTACAGAACACAAATACCACATTGTCAACACGCCGGAATAACCGAATTCACATAACCTGAAAATCCAACATGGCGTCTGCCGCCATCTTGGATTTCGGAAAAATGTCAATAACTCGATCGGACTAGATAAAGCTATCTGCACCAAATTTTATGGGAAGATGCATCACGGCTGTGCGCAGATGACCATGTGACCAAAAGTCGAAACCGGAAGTTAATTCGCGTGACGTCATCAAATGAAAGTCAAAAGCATAAGTGCGTCGATCTCAGTGACTATAACATATATTTGAACCAAATTTGGTACAGAGCTCTAATACTACACTATCAACACGCCGGAATCGTCAAAATCACATAACCTGAGAATACAATATGGCAGCCGCCGCGATCTTGGATTTTTTTGGATTTTAGGTTATGTAAAATAAAAAAAATGTCAGTAACTCCGGAGTCCGGACTCGATAAGATATCTGCATCAAAGTTTACGGGATAATGCACTGGTCACTGGCTTATACAACAGCTTGTACTATCGTATGGAAGACGTGATCACGGCTTGTACGGTAGTACAAGATGTTCTCACAGTCTGAACGGTAGTAAGTACTAAAAAAACAACTTTAGTACCAAACTTGGTAGTGGCTGCTGGGCTATGGGAGCACCTCAAAACTTATGCGGACCACGTACACCGTACCGCATATTGTGTACCCTGAACAACGTAACAGCTACAGAAATGTAACAAAACTAAAAAATATAAATGTAAAAAACTGTAGTTTAGACACTAGTTAACGGCAAATGACACATCTAAAACTGCAAAAATTACAGAAAGGTGATATTACTCAACAGCACATTGACTTTAAGGCGATGTGCTGGTGGGTAATCACCTTTTTGTAATTTTTACAGTTTTAGATGTGTCATTTGCCGTTAACTAGTGTCTAAACTACAGTTTTTTTACATTTATATGTGTTAGAGATCGTCCTGGTTGTACTGTATTCGAATGAAAACTGAGCAAAACTCATGCGTCATTGTCAAATTCAATACAATTTTGGGGGTATGACACTTTATGCAAATTAGGCGGCAAAGAATATTTAATTGCACTGATATGCAAATCATGCATTTCATTCTAGACAAAATTCTGAAACTTTACACGTCTTTCTATCATTAGTCGTTGTATAGTTATCTAATCTCAAAAATAGTCCGGTTTTTTGGCCAACCCTGTATAAAACGTGCACTTTCACATACAGTTTAACACTGAAGACACCACAACAGCTTATTATATATATATAATATATATATATATATATATATTTATATATACACCATGTCCCACAAAAAGTATACCTCTGAACATTGTGAAGCAAATAGTAATATTTATATGGAATACAACAAGTAGCTCTGCTGTCGCAAAGAGGCCGCACGATGCTTCGTGTCTGTCAGTAGTTAGCTTCAAGAGTACAAAACGTTGAGCGCAGTCTTTTATTGTTAGTTACGTAGGCTACAGATTTATCACTGCGTGCAATTGTCTTTAGCGTAACGTTGAAACTTCTTATTATAAACATTTCGTCGTCGTCTCCTGTCATCAACAAACTCCGCCGCTTACTACCAGCGATAAGTGTCGCAACTTGCGGGGCAGTGGTCCGGCGGCGTCGCGTTGATAACAGCTAGCGGGCTGTAATGTTGACAACACGCAGTGAAGCCAGATATTGGCTCAGAATCACGATTTCTGCCTACCCCACCTGCATTCAAGGCCCCCGTTAGGGGGTTTCCGTCCGAATATTGCCATGCCGTTTGGTGTGGAAAAACTAGAATGGCTTGGCTACCAGACAGTAAAAAAATTGTAGATATATTTATTCGTTTTGACAAAATTCACGAACGTGACGGACAGACACACGAGACACCGCATGACGACATAGGCCGCGCTTGCATAGCATCGCGCGGCAATAAAATTAGGACTGTCGATGAATTCTAAATGATACTGTCAAGTTTTGTCGGAAACATCTTTAAATGACAACATATCACACTTCCCCACTTTATATTCACCTACCGGTCAGGAAGTGACGCCACAACAAAGACTGCGATTTTCTGTAAACGAACAAATATGATGTTTCGGTAGAGTAGCTTACGCAGTTTGAATTAAAATTTGAAGAATAGAGAAAAGTTACAGTGCAAAATAACTGAAAGCCGATTTTCCATAGTCTCGGGTTTGAACAGACTGAAGAGATTCACAGGTTTGAACAGAATCACACGGTGAACACAATGTTGGAAAGTGTGGTTTGTTTGTTGTCAAGATTTGAAGAATTGAAGTTGATGTAAGTTATAACTCATCGTCATTTATTTGTTCATTAAGACAGTTACAATGAATTGTATGAAAAAGTGAGAGAAAGACACATTAAAGTGCTCTAACAACTGCCAAAAGTTAAAAATAAGATTTTAAAAAACAGTAACACAGAGATGCATGTTATCGGACTACATTAAAAGCATCTTGAAAACGTAGACAAATCAATAAGTTTGACAGTAAGTTTAAAACTACAAAATGAACTTTAAACATTTTCTGTCGGAATTTGGCAGTATCATTCGGAATTCATCCAGAACCCTGCTACCTGATGTTATTGCATTCTAGTTCGCTACACAACGTTTAGGGTGTACTTTTTGTGGGGAACGGTATCGTTCATCACTAACAATAATTTCACGATTCACAACAACAAAGTCACGAAATTCGAGTCAAAAAAGCTAGCTCAGCCTCCTACCCACAACAGGATAAGAAGAGAATAGCAGTTTACCTAGTATAAGTAGCAGATTGGGCGCTGGCATATCTGCACGCTGCACCGCGAGTCTAATCGTCCGTTAGCGCCGGCAATGGACGACCGTTTATTACAGCTGCTGTCGATCATCTACCACTTATTATTATTGCACATGTGCGGACGGCATTAGAATATAATGAAACGACGCTGGTCAGGAGTCGCACTCGTGTCATCAGCGCCTGTCAAGTCTCCAAACCTTTGCTTTTACGTCCAAAAGGGTAAGTGTATTTATATAGCGCACTTTTTGTAGTACCTCACACTCAAGGCGCTCAGGTACGGATCACACAGTGTTACCTGCAAATTACACCGTACCTGCCTCTACCTCGTAAGCATTCACCAGATAGCGCATCCCCAGACTGAGGTTGCGGACATCTAATTGCAGCCTACTACTCATTTATCTACCCCGAAAGGATGAAAGGCTGAGTCGGCCTGGTTGGCTGACCTACAACGGACGGTTTACCCACATAAGTGGTCACCCGTCAGCCGCAGGTCGAGCACAGGACAGCGAAAGTTCGCCTGTTAGAGACCGATGTTCTACCATTGTGCCATGCAACCAACTGTGGCAGTGGCACAGTACTACTTCCAATTTCATATATAATGTCTTTACAGTCTTCCGTAGTTCAAAATCTATCTACAAACCACATTTCGTCGACGTATCTCAATTTACAGCTGAGACATAACTACTTCCGGTTTGGAAAAACAAACGTATGGAATTTTTCTTCCAGTTGCTACTTCAACTAATCATAGTAATCGGCATGCTATTCCCCATCAGGCTACCAAATTTCATCGAAATTGGGCCACTGGTGGAGGACTAATGATGTCAAGTACAATTTCAAGATGGCGGCAGCAGTGGTTGAATGCTACTTCCAGTTTTGTATTTGATGATGTCACTCTCATCCGAAGGTCAAATTCTAACCACAAACCAAATTTTGTTGATGTATCTTAATCCAGTGCCGAGATTTAACTACTTCCGGTTCGGAAACACAAACATCCGCCATATTGGAATTATTCTTCCCTTTGCAATGTTGACCAAATCGCAGTAATTTATGTGCTTTCTGAATCAAGTTTCCAAGCTTTGTCCAAATCTGGCCATCCGCGGCAGAGTAATGACGTAGCATACAATTTCAAGATGGCAGCCACGGTGGCATAGTACCACTTCCAGTTTTGTGTAATGTCGTTACACTCTTCCAAAGTTCAAAATCTGTCTACAAACAAAATTTAGTTGACATACCTCAATTTACAGCTAACTACTTCCGATTTGGAAAAACAAACGTCCGCCATATTGGAATTTTTCTTCCGGTTGCTACTTCGACCATATCATTGTAATCATTTGGTTTCTTCTAGTCTTCCGTTGGACTGTTGATGTAATAGAAGTCATATATTACATCCATGGCCCAACAGAGAAATACAAGCAACCATATGATTTTTGCTGTTTTGGTGTTTCATTGAACAACGGGCCTTAACAGTGATAAAACTTCTAAGGTTTTTTATATTGCAAACTCGGCATGTTTGCTTGTGTATGCAAATGTATGTATATGGTACTGTTAACAACAACAAGGAACAAAAGAAAGTAGAAAATGAGCTAAACTGAGAAGAAATTAAAGACACAATCTGTGAAACAATAAGCACTAACTTGGCATCTGCAGTAAAATGCGTCAAATGGAACGTGAGAATTGCTGGCGATGTGACATACTGAACAGAGCGCTGAGCAGCGACCAGCTCACAACACACACTGCACTGATACCGATTGTCACCATCAAGATGTTCAATGTCATCCAAAGCATCAAATATCCACTCATGTGGCTGCCTCTCTGTTGCAACACAACAACTGATTTAGCACAAAAGTATCTAAGGGCCGGTTACACCAACGCTACTTAAATCGCCAGTTAGTTAATTTCTGATTAACTTTAAGTGGAGATTAAATCGTTACTTATCTTGCGTTCATTGCACCAATGCAAATTAATGGTTGATTAGAGTTAAGAGGAGTTTTAAGCATGATTTCAATGTAACAACGATTCCTATTGGCTGCTCAGATGTAAACAAGCATAAGGCAGCCTAGGCTCACATGGGCTAGGCTCACATGGGCTTGACCTATAGGCCTATTGTCTAGTTTACGTTACTCCTAATTCGTGACGTCAGTAATCAGCAATGGTTGTAAACAAACAGACGCTGCTGTTGTAATAGGAGTGTAACATATACATCAAACAAATCTTTCTTCGGTTGAACAGTACGTGGTGTCTTGTCAGAATGTTGTAAAAATTCCACACATTTGACTGCTTTTTAGGCAAATGTTATTAGGTTATGTTTGCCTTATGGCATGGGCCGTCCGTCTGTCGTCTGTAAAGTTGTTGTGCCTTACCCACAAGGTTGAAGATTTTGGGACCATGTAATAGCTTGGCGTACCTAGAAGAACACGATCTTTTTCCACGTTTACAGTCGGCATACAGAAAGTCACTCGACTGAAACCAGCATTCTGAAGTTAGCAGCTGATTTAGGCAACATCACCCTACTCGGACTACTCGGTTTATCAGCTGCATTTGATACTGTGGACCACAGTATCCTCATCAGTAGGCTTCAGTCAACGTTCGGTATTCATGCTACAGTTCTGAGCTGGATCACATCTTTCATTACTGATCGAACACAGACAGTGAATTTTGCCGGACAGCAGTCTATGACAGCTAAAGTGTTGTGAGGAGTGCTGCAGAAAAGTGTTCTAGGCCCAGTGCTGATCCTGCTCTACACTGCCGACGTTATTGTCATTGCACAGCAACATGGCTTTCTGGCGTTGTCCTACGCTGTTGATATACAGCTTTACTTTCATGATGAGGCATCATCGGTTGAAACCAGACTGCGGCGTCTCAAGGACTGTATCATCGAAATTGACAGATGGATGTCTTCAAACCATCTGCTGCTGAACGCTGATGAGACAGTTCTTATGGCTAAAAACGAGGCAACAACTGGCCAAAATTCAGTGTCATACTATTAAAATTAAATAATAATTAATGTAAAAAAAACTTCTATAGAAGTTTAACATTTTTGTAAAGGTAGAGATGACACATCTAAAACGGCAAAAATTACTTTGTTAAGATAGAAAAAGCATAAATACGACCTTACATGAGCTCTATGCCAAAATGTCAAGCGCTGCATATAGTAAGGTCGTGTTTGTGATATTTCTATCTTAACAAAGTAATTTTTGCCGTTTTAGATGTGTCATCTCTACCCTTACAAAAATGTTAAACTTCTATGGAAGTTTTTTTACATTAATATTTGTGGTTTTATTGGTAGGGGCAAATTTTTACATGAGATCCGAGTACGTGACAGTAGCTATCTCCGATATAAAGTTCAACTGCCCACCTCTGATAGTACCGAGATAACAGCAGGTGGTATTAAAGTTAGACTAGAGGGTCCTATACCCCTAGATGCAAAGCGAGTACTTCACAATATCTAACTGTGTTTTTAATTTCAACTTTCTAGCTCTAGTACTTTCCGTGATATTAGGGGGTCCCAAAATTACATTAGGGGGGCACTGCATCCACCTGGATGCCCCCTAGCAGATAAATTTTTGTACGCTAAGCGAGCACTTCACAATATCTAATTGTGTTTTTAATTTCAGCTTTCTATCTCTATTACTTTACGAGATAGTAGGGTGGTCCCAAATTTACATTAGGGGGCGCTGCGCCCCCTCGTTGCCCCCTAGCAAAAAAAATTATACCCAAAACGAGTACTTTGGCATATCTAATTCTGTTTTTAATTTCAACTTTCTAGCTCTAGTAGTTTTTGAGATATTAGGGGGGGTCCCAAATTCACACTAGGGAGGCCTATGCACTCTTGACACCGCCTAGCGGAGAAATTTTTGTACCCTAAGCGAGTACTTCACAATATCTAATTGTGTTTTTAATTTCAGCTTTCTATCTCTAGTACTTTACGAGATATTAGGGTAATCCCAAATTTACATTAGGGGCACTGTGCCCCCTGGGTGCCCCCTAACGGAAAATTTTTTATACCAAACACGAGTACTTTGGCACATCTAATTGTGTTTTTAATGTCAACTTTCTAGCTCTAGTAGTTTCTGAGATATTAGGGGGGTCCCAAATTTACATTAGGGGGGCCCTGCACCCCCCGAAGGCCTCCTAGCGGAAAAATTTTGTCATATGCACAAGTACTAATTGTATAATTGTAAATTTTCAGCTTCGTAGCTCCATTAACGCGGGACTAACGGAGCGCTCTCTCTATAATAGGTTTTGCATTGAAAGGTCCGCCAAAATGGGGTTTTTGGGGGCAGGGGCTGAGATTTGGTGGGAACCCCCCTAGAAATGCAATGACCGCCGATCTACGTCGTTTGGTAAAAAAATTATGGAGATGCTCTAAATACCCTGTAAATAGTCTGTACGCACTGCAAAGAAATTACAAAAAAAAACATTTAAAAAACGGAATGTCTACGCCATGAGGGTTACATTTCACCCCTGCGCAGTGCTTACCCCCCTAAACCCCTAGTTACCCCGTGGTGCGTGTGGGGTCCTACAGGGGTTAAAGTAGAAATTAAAAGGAGGTGGAACTATAAAATTCCCTGGCCCCTCACAAGATTTTCTGGGCCCCCTACTTTTTTCGTGGGCCCCTCTATCGCTGTCGAAACCTTGGTTTGAGCGTGTGATATAAATTTGAAGTTGCTAGCTACAACGGTTACAGAAATAAGTAGTGATCCCACATATTTGGATGCTCCCCTAGCCCAGAAGTATGCCAATTTTGGTGCTAAAATTTGTTTTGGTAAGCTACTCCCCTAACCCAAGTTGTTGTGGGCCGTGGAACGTGCGTTCAGGCCAAGATAGTCGCTCGTTTGGGCCCCGGAACGCTTATGGCCGAATTGGTGGGCCCCGGAACTGCGCTGCAGTGCGTTCCGTCCTACTTTAACCCCTGGCTTCTTGTACTCTCCATCAGCAACATGTCTGTATGTCTCTATACACACGTAAGTACCATAGGCCAACGCAATGTTAATGGGTACAAAGTTTGGGAAAGATGCATGCTGATGCACAAGAAATACGTACTTGATAACCTTTTCATCTTCAGCTGCATGCATAAGAACGCCAATGGCGAGGTCAATACCACGACCTGCTCGTCCGACTTGCTGGTAGTAGGTAATGATGGAGTCAGGAGCCTGGAAGTGTATGATAAAGCCAAGGTCAGGTTTGTCGAAGCCCATGCCCAGCGCCGTCGTTGCTACTAAAGCTTTGATGCGATTGGCAAGCAGGCATTTCTCGAGAAATTTGCGATAAGCATCCGAGTCATAGCAGAACTGGGCGTCGAGACCAGGAACTCCGCGTTTTGCCTTCACGCCACTGTAGTAGGCATAGATCTGCTTGAAGTCGGTGTTCTTTACCAGCCACGTTGCCAGCTGCACATACATGCAACATAACAGATTACATCGTACAAAGTACGTGGATTTGTATAGCGCGTCGTCGTGAAGCACTACCTCTAATGCGCTACCGCTTCCCGTAAGTCGGCGCTAATCTCCGCAAGCCAACGCGACAGCTAGGCATCAGCGAACACTGCGAGACCAAGTGATACGGGTTGGTGCACCACGCGATAATGCCTGTTTACTTCCCAGCTTTCGCTAGTACCAAATTATACTGCTTGGTGACAGAGGCAGTAGGGTGTGAACAACTCAACGCATCTCTATCACCATTCAACGCTTCAACAGTATTCTGTTGTTCGAGTCTTTTCCCCATGACGACCACGATCAATAGTCATTCCATGCTATTTTGTTTTTAACTTTTGTTTTTAGCCCTTGGGATTTTTACTCCCTAGGCCATAAAAATAATAATAAGGACAGTGGCGGCGGGGACGGGGTGGGGATGAGGAAAAAGTTGTGGGCATAGGGTGAGGATGGGGACAAATATTTTACCGTGCTACTCTCTATCGTATGATACAATATTGACCCACAAAGCCAGCTGTCATCGATCACTACTGATACACAAATACTGTCGCTCACACTTGGACAACATTTTGCCAAGTTTGACAGCAAATGACTTAACTGATCGGGAATTTAAGTGTATAATGGGGCTCCCCATAATCTACGCTCATCGTTCACAGTGATATCGTTCAAGTAGTTGACAGACGGCAGCAGCCCGCGGTACTCGTCCCCGTGGACCTCAGCTCTGTGTTTGCAAAAATCACACCCTGTATATAAGCTACCATTCCCAACATCATCCAACATATTCCTGCTCCTCCCTTCATTAGAAACGCCACTGTTCACGGCAGTAACAGGAAGATGAAACTAAACTTGCGTGGGGCAGCCCTCAGTTATTTGCTTAAAAGGTAAAAGGTGAAGTACCCGTCTAGCTATAAGCTCTCTCACAGCCTACAGCGTTAGGGAGCGGCGCTCATCTCCGATCCCGTCGGTCTTGAGCCAGCAGCGAGCATACACTCCAGCGTTAGGCCAGGAGCACTTGGTCACGTGGGCGGTAGACCATACCTCTCACCACGTGTTCTGCCGTTTACCTCCGTAACCCACTTTTACATGGATTACTACTCATTTTATCGACCCCGGAAGGATGAAAGGCTGAGTCGGCCTAGTTGGCTGGCCTATAGCGGACGGTTTACCCACATAAGTGGTTACCCGTCAGCTGTAGGCCGAGCGTAGGACAGGGAAAGATCACCAGTTTGACGCTCTACCCACTGTACCACGCAGCCAGTTATTTGCTTACGGGTGCCCATAATTTGAACTTATACGGCAATATAGAGACGACAACGAACGAATGAAAGTTCATGTATTCAGCACATGGATGACCTGGTCGGCGTCGTGTTTTGTGCTGGTGTAGATGATGCCTGATGATGCTGGCATGTTGCGTAGATTGGTGGCCAGCCATGCCAGTCGTGAAGCCGTGTCGTCCATGTGTATGACGTACAGTGCCAGGCTGCTTCTCAGCAGTGAACCGCGCTGAATCGCGACGTCGCTGCCCATCACCGCCTTCACGTCCTCAAGAACACGATCGTTCGCCGTGGCCGTCGTGCCGAGCACCGGTGTGTCGGCCGGTATCAGCTGCAGAGCGACGCCGATACGACGGTAGTCTGGTCGAAAGTCGTGGCCCCAGACTGAGATGCAATGAACTTCGTCGACCACGAGCAGACCGAGCGTGCTGGCGATGGGCTGTAGAACGTTGAGTTTGAAGCTGTCACTTGCCAGTCGCTCGGGGGACAACAGGATGACGTCGACCTACGCCACAGACACAGACGTCGGCGATTGTAGGAGATAACCCCCCCCTGGAGGCAACTCCCCCTTACCGAAAATTTACCCCACTGGAGGTAACCTCCCCAGCCCCGACTGGGGGTCCTGACCCTAACCATAACCCTAACCGACCCACGGGGCGGGAATTATCTGAAAACTGACATTGATCAATATTCCTGACGCTAAGACTAACTAGTACACAAGGGTTGGGGGTTACCTCCGGGGGGGATTTTCGGTAGGGGGCGGGTTATCTCCGGGGGAGTTGTCTCTAGGGGATATCTCTGGTTACCGACGTCAGCAACTCTCATAATAACATCCACTCAATATTGCACAGATAGCGGAACAACGAGGCGATCGGCGATGAAGATAACCGATCAGTATATAACGAGAGATTTATTCGTCGCCAAGAGGATCGATTACATGTAGCCTTGAAAGTCTTTTATTGCTCGGTCATTCATTGCACTGAGTTTGTCCTGCAAGTTGATAGTCAAGTCAGGGTTTTTTTCCACCGTGGTCAAGTTGAGATGTAGGTCTACGCATTTCCTGTTATAACGTTCGTTGATGACGGCTCATGAATTAACTTCCAGTTTTGTTTTTGGTCATACTTTTATCTCCGTGCGGCCATGATGCATCGTCCCACCAGATTTGGTGCAAATATCTTCATTCAATCCTGAGATTAACATCTCTTAAATTTAGTACGGCAGACGCCGCCGTCTTCAATGTCACGGTAATTGAATTTGGGATGTTCTGCTGCGAACGTGATCTGGTGCTTCAGCTGTATATCAAATTTGGTTCAAATACCACACAGTAGTCCGGGTAGTCCCTGAGGTCGATCTACTGTTGTGCACGACTTTCCATTGACGACGGCGACGTCATGACGTCACATGAATTAAATTCCGGTTCCATTTTGGATCACATGGTCACCTTCGTATCACTAAATTTTGTGAAAATATCTTCACACAAACCGAAGACACTGACTTTTCCCGAAATTCAATATGGCGGCCGCCACCATCTTGGATTTTCATGACGAGTGAACGTGACACGTTCGGCCGTGATGCTTGAGGCCTGTACGAAATTTGGTTCTAACATCTGCTATTGCTCATGAGACTGACCCAAAATCCTTCTTCATCTCCGACTGATGACGTTGTGTGAATTAACTTCCCGTTCCGATTTTACCGCGCGACGTGTATGCATAGCGCGGACTATGCCGTGGCAAGATGTCTGTCCGTCTGTCTGTCCGTCCGTCCGTCCAACCGTCACACGCCGGTACTGTGTGTAAACGGTTATACATATCCTCAAAGTTTTTTCACCATCGGGTAGCCCCACCATTCTAGTTTTTCCGTACCAAACGGGATGGCAATATTCCGACGGGGACCCCCCTAACGGGGGCGCCGAATGCAAGGGCGTATGAAAAAAAATCACGATTTGCGACCAATATTGGGCTTTATCTCGGAACTGCATGCAAGATAGAGCCATAGTTACTATGGAAGGCGAATAGGAACTCGCGAAACTCCGACGGAACAAACGGCTACAGATACGGCCATAGTTACTATAGAAAGCGAATAGGAAACCGCACCCAAGCTTTTGAATGGTACCATTCTGAATGACCTTGAGTGACCTCTAACCCAGATTTCAAGGTCACGATATTATTCAACATTAAATAAATCAAAAACGGTACAAGATAGAGCTATATTTACAATGGCGGAGCATCAGAAAGTCGTATATGGTCTATCAAACGGCGCCAATTTCAATGACCTTGAACGACCCCTACCCCCGGTTTCAAGGTCACGCCATTTTTGTCGCTGAATATCTCAGAAACGGTACGAGATACTGACACAGTTTCAATGGAATACTAATGACTTACACACGCCCTACTCTGAAATAAAATTAATAAAATAGATTAGACTTACCATGTACATTCGAGCTTTGACCACTAAGTGACGTCATCAGTCATTATTATTTTTTAAAAACGAGGTTTCCTCTATCGACAGCCACTGGGAACTCCAATTTTCAAACCCCGAAGAAGGTCGATAATATTGGGAAAACGGCCCCCCCCCCGTCATCAGAAGGCTGGCTACGGGCGTGACTGGGCAATGTTTAGCGGCGAAATTAGCGCTATTTGTTAGCTCACTGTCCTGTCTGTGCTGTCGTACTAGCTTAGCATTTACTACTATCATACTTGGCGAATATAAATTGATTAATTAAAATATAGTACAGTACCTTGTTCTGCAGAATGTCAGCAGTGATATTCTCCCATTCTTTAGGATTAGTGGAGTTGAGTGTCGCGGAACGAATACCTAGTTTGGTGGCTGCCTCGACCTGGTTCCTCATGAGTGCAAGCAGTGGAGATATGATGAGTGTTGGTCCTCGGTCGTTCTGCTCACGCAGTAACCGTGTCGCTATGAAGTAGACGGAACTCTTGCCCCAGCCAGTGCGCTGTACGACAATGATACGCTGACGACGGTTCGCCAGCGCGTCGATCGCTTCCCATTGACCTTCATGGAAGTCGGCCGAGTCGTCACCGACAGCCTGCCTCAGCCACTGACGCGCTTTCTTCTTCTGCTCATCCTCGCTCATTGCTACATTTCAGGCAATCCACTCATTTTACCGTAAGAAATATGAAAAAAAACTCCGTAAAATTAAAATTAAACGAGAGTCGTTCGAAAACTGCTTCTGTTCTCTATTTCTCGAAGTTTATTTCCAACAAATTTTCACGCGCGATACCGGTATCTCAAAAAAGCTCAATCACGCAAGGGTATGCTTTTGGGGTTACAATAATTAAAATTTGGGATATCCCCCAATTTACCCTCAAAATCCTCCAATTCTGTAGATATCGACAAAACAGACACAAAACGACGTTCATTGTCATGGAAGAACGCCAAAATTTCTTCCTTTAACAGGAACTCGGACTCGCTGAATCAGCACACACACAGGTGATAACTGGTTTGTGGCGACTAAGGAGGTTCTGGCCTAGTGACATCGCCAGGCCAAACCCGCTGATGTGTCCATCAAGTTTGGAGTTTGAACAAGTTTGCTTGCCATCTGAATTTACACAATTTGGGGCGATTGCTGCAGCCTGCAGTGCAGCGTGCATTTAATATACCGGTACTTCACGAATTTATGCCCTGGTCTTAGCTGCTTAATTTTTGTAGACGTTATATTTTTTTTATTTAAGTCAGTAACATAACATGTAATTAATGTAAAAGCAAGTCGGTTCATTGCTTAACATGTTCACAATCTGTCGGTGTTTACATTGGACACTGAAATTATCAACTGCGTTAACAAATTCCAGAAAGCTGTACACGAAAATGTACACGTCACCAAAATAGCGCCGGCGTGACGGCGCCATATACTGTCGGCGGCGCGCCGATCCGTCATGACCGGCAGCGGCGTCAGCAAAACGTCGCTGCCGGCGATGGTTGACGGTCAGGTTACCGTCTAGGCCTACGATACGATACGATAGAACGTGCAGTAAAAAGCTAAAGGGTAGCCAGCCTAGTCTACCATGCACACGACCGTGCGACGGTCGCTCGATCTGAAACGGTAATACGGTATACCAGTTAGTACTTGGCCTGGAGTGTAGGCTACTAACGATATAAGTAAGTAAGTAAGTAAGTAAGTAAGTAATCCTTTTAATAAAAGACGGTCAAACGCCATCAGCAAGTTGAAGGCATAACATAGCATGAACAGAGAATTCAAAACCAAAAAACATACAAAAAATACAATGTCAGAAACAAACAAATTTCTAAGAACAAAAGAATGTTTGTACAGGTTATAATGACACTGGGGTAAGGCAAATACACAGTGAGAGTCCCTAAGCTTCATGGGCTGAAGGTTGGAGTACAGGGGCGGAGACTTAGGGGGGGACAGGGGGGGATGGTCCCCCTCAAAATTTTTGCTGGGGGGACGGGGGTGCTGATATCCCCCCCAATATTCACGCAGAGACTATAATAATGATAGGCCAATTGTCCTAACAACACACAACAGACAGACCAGAATACCAGATAGATACATGACCGCGGTATGGTGGGAAGGATACGGGTATTCTGTAGGAATACTATGGTCACTGCAGCAGTTTGCTGCTTGCTTCTATACAGTGGCGTCGGGGTGTCAGAGACGGTGGCTAGCTGGTCTGTAGCAGCAGCAGCAGCATGCATGCAGGACAGTCTACACGCTAGCTCCACTCCACTGCTATCCAGGACAGAGTGCAGCAAGCGTGTCGCCTCCCTGGCGGGTGACTAATTACCTCCCCCACGTTCATCTCACCATCACGCCCATGCTGATGCATCAACTGACGTACTCGGGGTGACTCGGCTGTTGCTCGCAGATCGGAGTAAGCTGACTTTACTTAAAGTTAGACTTAGTTAGTCGAGTAGCCGGACGTATCGTTAGACAATGCCTCCAAAGCGAAAGCTACCTGTCAGCAAGAAGGAGACTTTGGACATAGCTGAAATGTTCAAGAAACAAGGTGAGTTGCTTTTTGTAAACCATGTGTATTTTGGGGTTTGTTTGGTATATCGATCTTATGCCTCTACTACAAATTTTAAACGGTTGTGAATTTCCGTTTCTATTCACCCTTGTTTCATTGTGCGTAACATTTTATTTATTTATTTATTATTATTATTATTATTATTCCCTCCGCCAAGGAGGGTATGTTTTACCCTGCGTCTGTCTGCCTGTCTGTGTGTCTGTTAGCATTTTTTTAGCAACTTCACACAAAAACTACTGAACGGATCGTCATGAAAATTTTACATCAGATGTATCTTGGCCCAAGGACGAACCCATTAAATTTTGGAAGTCATCCGCTTCTGGACCCAGATGTAGGAATTTTTTAGGTCTTGGCGGAGGGCTGCGCTCTGTGAGTGCTTTCTAGTTATTATTATTATTGTTATCATTAAAGACCTAATTGCTCAGTAGCTGCTGACATAGTTTTTACGTGGTATTTTTTTATATTTAGCGATAAATTTTATATTGCATTATTTGGAGACTTCGCTGCTGGAATTCAATTTTGATTGTATTTTTTATTTTGCAGTCCAAACGACGCCCACTTGCACTTCCAGTCCTACAGATCAACACTGCGAGGTACCTGGTTGCACTGATGAAGTCTGGGCTGCATGTAGTGTCGGAACGTGCGTTACTCTGCTGTGTTATTAACATTTTAATGGCTCACTATCACATGACCATGAGCTGTCTTGTAAAGGAAGGAGTCGTCAGACAGGCATAAGTGCTTCATCTGACGTGCAAGTGAAGTCAGATGAGAATGAACAGCTCGAAACGTCCTCATCCCCTTCACAGCAGCCAATGGTAACATCAGCAACGACAACTAACCAAGCTATCATTATGATCAATAAAGTGTTGGAATCGTCAAGCCAGGTTACCGGTAACATTTTTGCATCAGAATGTCCGTGTCATCCTGACGTGAAGCTCATTCCCAAGCAGTCTCTTGTTAGTAAGAAGGGAAAAAGAGTTTTGACTTTCCAGGCACGGTGGTTTAAGGAATTTCCTTGGCTTCATTACTGCAGTGAAGTACAGGGCGTTCTTTGCTTCTATTGCGGTAGAGCAGAGGCTTCCAATCTATCAAGTCTTGCCAAGAAACGTGAGACTGCGTTTACCGTTGATGGTTTCACTAATTGGAAGAAGGGAATTGAGAAATTTAAGGACCATCAGAATAGTCAAAGTCACAAATTCGCTGTGCAGCAACTACTCCAAAAGACCAAGCCAGTCGACCAGCAACTAAGCTCCCAGAGATTGGCGTCCCAGCAACAAGGAAGACAGTGTCTGTCTGTAATATTCACATCTTTGCAGTATCTCGTACGACAGGGACTAGCTGTGCGTGGTCACGGTGATAAAGACGGCAACTTCATGCAGTTGCTGAAGCTGAGGGCCGCCGACATTCCTGAGCTACAACAGTGGCTGGAGCGAAAAGTCGACATGACCAGCCACCATGTACAGAACGAAATTCTTGAAATGTTCTCTCACAGTGTTGTACGTAACATTTGCGGAAGAATCCGGCAAGCGGACAGTTTTGCTGTAATCGTGGATGGCACACAAGACATATCACGAAAAGAACAGATGTCCATATGCATCCGCTATGTGGACAACGACCTGTGCCCACATGAAGAATTTCTCGGTTTATATGAACCACCAGATACAACAGGGAAAGTGCTGGCCAAGTGCATCACGGATGTGCTACTTCGATTGCAGCTACCTCTGTCTGCTCTTCGGGGTCAGACCTACGACGGCGCCAGCAACATGTCTGGGCAGTACAAGGGGTGCCAGGCGCTAATCCGGGAGATGCAGCCGCTTGCCCTGTATGTGCACTGCGGCGCCCATTGTGTCAACCTGGTTGCACAAAGTGTCTGTGAGGCAGTTTTCCTGGTTCGAGATGCCATGGAATCTTTGCAGGAGCTGGGATCTCTGTTCTCACAGTCACTTAAATGTCGAACAGCCTTTGCTAATATTGCACAGTCTGATCACGGCATTAGTAAAGTGCAGAAAATCCGACCACTGTGCCCGACACGATGGCTCGTTCGTGTTTCTGCTATTCAGGCTCTGATCGCACAGTACGAGCTTGTGCTCGATTGCCTGGAAGAGATGTCTCTGCCTGCAGCTGGTTCAAATGTAAGTGCTCGAGCCTCAGGCCTTCGGAATCAGCTCTCTAAAGGTTCCACTTGGCTGGCGTTGAAGATGGCCATAAGGGTGTTTGGTCCTCTTGAAATGTTGAACCGGTCACTACAGGCTCGCTACCAGACGGTTTCTGGCATGCTGGTTGCTGTTGGTGAAACCCTGTCGGGTCTACGCGATCTTCGTGAGGACAAGGCGTTTGACAAGTTGCTTGCAGATGCTGTAGAGGCTGTTGCAGAACTGGATCTCGAAGAGCTGAAAGTTCCACGTCAGCGTAAACCACCGAAGCGATACACTGGGGCTGCAGCTGCACATGTTGCTACAACGGTCTGTGATTACTACCGTCCACTTTATTTCTTGCTTGTCGAAACTGCAATCCAACAGTTGAAAGAACGATTCCATGGCAACCCAAGCCTTCTCAAGTACCAGGCCTTGGAGAATGT
>Ga0209149_1000196_pt1 | contig 24392 bp, 22 predicted proteins | sample WorMetTyACAVOLI2_FD_187423 | JGI IMG/M metagenome (GOLD analysis project Ga0209149, IMG submission 187423) | Marine gutless worms symbiont microbial communities from Max Planck institute for Marine Microbiology, Germany - Olavius algarvensis... ... | reverse complement strand
TAAAGCTAGGAGTGCTATTATGAAACTTTAGCCGGGGCCTGGCAGGGCCCCCTATTTTCTCATTGTAACACTCCGATATCATTAATATTAGTTCTTTAGCCTGACGGGCATGGGGTTTATCCCCGCCTGATTTCGATGGCAGTCACTAAAAATCACTAATACCGGGAATCGACCGCCTGAATGCTGCCCAACCCAGCAAAGGAGAAGCGAATAAATGAAATTTCCCAAGATGGTTCGAATCAAACAGCATTTCAATACCAAGCCGGTCCAGGATATTCCGGCGACCGTCCGCGCTGAACTCAATCGAATTAACACTGCGAAGATAATCGGCAAAGGCCAGAGCGTGGCCATTACCGCCGGCAGTCGGGGTATCACCAACCTGGCCCTGGTCCTGGGAGAAGTTGTGGGGGAACTGAAAAAAATCGGCGCCAAACCCTTTATTATCCCGGCCATGGGCAGCCACGGCGGCGCGACTGCCGGAGGCCAGAAAAAAATCCTGGAACACTACGGCGTCACCCGGGAAGCAATGGGGGTGCCCATCAAATCATCGATGCAGGTCGTGCAGATCGGATCCACCCCGGGAGGGATCCCGGTTTATTTGGACCGCTACGCCACCCGGGCCGACCATATTGTCGTGTTGAACCGGGTCAAACCCCACACGGATTTTAAAGGCAAAATCGAAAGCGGGTTGATGAAAATAATGGCAATCGGTCTCGGCAAGCAAAAAGGCGCGGACCTTTATCACAACGCCATCGTGCGACAGGGCCACTTCCCGGTACTGACGTCCGTGGCGCACGTGATTTTGGAAAAATGTCCGGTTGCCTTCGGACTGGCCCTGGTGGAAAACCAGCGGGACGAAACCGAAATCATCCGCGCCATCCCGGCCGCTGACATTGAAAAAACAGAGGCACAGCTATTGCGCAAAGCCAAACGGCTGCTGCCGCAGATCCCCCTGGATCCAATTGACCTGCTGATCGTCGACTGGATGGGCAAAGAAATCAGCGGCACCGGCATGGACCAGAATGTGATCGGCCGCACGGTCATCTCCTACCACCAGCCGGACACTAAAATTGATGTGCTGCGCTTATTTGTGCGGGATCTGACGGACGACTCGGAGGGCAACGCGACGGCCATCGGCAACGCCGATTTCACCACCCAGCGGCTGGTGGACAAAATCGATACCCAAGCCACATATATGAACGCCTTCACCTCATCCTGTCCGGAGGCCGTGCGCATACCGCCTTATTTTAAAACCGATCGGGAAGTCATCAAAACTGCGCTGGGAACCATCGGCCTGGTCGAACCGCAAAACGCGCGCATCGTTCATATACGTGACACCCTGCACCTGGAGGAGATGTATATCTCCCAGGCCATGGTCAAGGAGGCCAAACAAGCCAAGGACATCCGCATCATCGGCAAACAACAGCCGCTGAAATTCGCCAAAAACGGCAATCTCTTGTCTGATCTATAAACAATGGATGGTACTGACGGTAATTGGCTTGGCGCTGCTGCAGCCGGCAGCAGTGTGGGCCCAAAAGGAAAGTGAACCGAACAATACCGAAAACCAGGCCAACCCGGTCAGCGCCGGTAGGATTTAAGCACGGGTCAATGACCAACACGACTGGTTCAAGGTCAGTTTGCCGGCCCCGGGGCCGGTCACCTTACGGGTAACGGGACTGCCCCCGGAAATGAATGTTCAGATCGGCGTCAAGGGACTGGCGCCGCTGAAATGGCGGGTCGGCCAGGGGGATACCGAATATCGCTTCGAAGCCGAGAAAACCCAAGGATTGGATTGGGTGATGTTTCAGTTCGCCCAGAGCGTGTGCGGCTTTGACTGGTGTGCCTCCCGCATGGCGCCGGGCGGCCCGCTTTACGGCGTGCGGCCGTCCGAGCGCATGCCTGACGCCCACAATGGGGAGCCCATCATCAAGGATCTCTTGACTTACAATCTTATAATCGAAACGGCCGGTAGCAATCTGAATACGGACGCGACGAGCGTAGATTCAAACCCTGACGCGGCAGCACAAGACGATGCCATCCAATGGGAAGATGAACCCGAAGACCAGCCGGCCCCGCCCGGCCAAATTGTCTGGGAAGATGAATGGGAAGCTGATCCGGACCACCCCGATGAAATCTTTTGGGAAGAAGAGCCGGGGATCGGCGGTTAGTGATTGGGGAATTGAGAAATTTAGGGATTGGAGCATTTAATAGACAGATATCCTTAAATACCTCCTATGAAACTACATTGGAATGTCGAATGTCGAATGTCGAATGACGAATGATGGATTCGCTTCGCTCTGACTATTTTAGTTAGAATTAAATCGATAGAATACCTTACTTCGAAATTCATGATTCCTTGTTCGATATTCGATATTCGCTTTTTCGAAGTTTCTTTTATTGATCAGACTGGCCGTTCTTTTGGCCAGAGGCAGCGCTCTTGTGAAACTACGTTAAAAGCGAACCGCAGAACCGCAGAATATCGAATATTGAATGTCGAAGGGTTGAATCGCTTCGCTCAGTCCGTTTTAAAATAGACAGAATACATTACTTCGACATTCGATATTCGATATTCGATATTCGATATTCGCTTTTTCAATGTTTCTTTTCCGATCAGGCCGGCCGTTTTTTTGCCGGCGGATGGGCTGAAATCTGGACACTGGCACCTGACACCGTCAGTAACTTACAACATGCTTTCAATAAAGTGCTTAGGATCCAACGACATGGCTTAATCTACAGCAAAGCCGAAATAATTGACGGCATTATTGTAGCAAATGTCCTGCACCATCCCTCCCAGCAGTTCGATGTCGGCGGGCAGTTCTCCATTTTCCACATCATCGCCCAGCATATTGCACAATATCCGTCTGAAATACTCGTGTCTGGGATAGGACAGAAAACTACGAGAATCCGTTAACATTCCCACGAACCGGCTGAGCAGTCCCGCATTGGACAGGGCGTCGATTTGGCGCTCAATCCCTTTTTTTTGATCGTTAAACCACCAGGCCGCCCCGAGCTGCATTTTGCCCGCCACCGTGTCGTCCTGGAAATTTCCGATCATGGCGGCCAGCAGATCGTTGTCCCTGGGATTTAAATTATATAAAATCGTCTTGGCCAATCTATGCTCGCGGTCCAGTTTATCCAGGAATATCGCCAGCGGTCGGGCCAACTCACCGTCGCCCATGGTATCGAAGCCGGTATCCGGCCCCAGGGCCTGCATGGCGCGCGTATTGACGTTGCGCAGGGCGCCTAAATGATATTGCTGCACCCAATTTTTGTCGGCATTCATTTTGCCCAATTCCAATAAAACGGCGCTTTTAAACTGCAACGCTTCCAGACCATCGGGTTTATGCCCTTTGCGGACTTTGGCAAAAATGCGAGCTGGATCTTCCGCCGCAAAATCGGCCGCGCAGGGATATTCAAGCCCGTGATCGGAAAGACGGCAGCCCACCTGGTGAAAAAAATCATGCCGCTTGAGAAGTGCCGCCAGAAAAGATTCATAATCGATGATAATCACTTCAGCCACGTCGGCCAGACGATCTACCCATTGATTGAAAGCCCGGGGTGTCTCCACCGCCATGGCCTTGTCCGGTCGAAAAGCCGGCAGAACCCGGATCTCAAAACTTTGATCCCGGCCAAGCGCCAGGTGGTGGGACAGGTCATCCAACGGGTCGTCGGTGGTGCAAAGCAACTTTACATTCATGCGCCGTAGAATATTGCGGGTGCTGAACGAATCGGTCTGCAGACTTGCGGTGCAGCTGTCATAGATTTCTCGGGCCGTAGCCGGATTCAAGAGCTTGTCGCTGATCCCAAAGCAGCGTTTCAACTCGAGATGCGTCCAGAGATAAAGCGGGTTGCGAAGGGTCTTGGGCACGGTTGCGGCCCAGGTTTCGAATTTTTCATAGTCAGTGGCTGCACCGGTAATGAAGTGCTCGGCGATGCCATTGGCGCGCATGGCCCGCCATTTGTAATGATCGCCGTCGAGCCAGATCCGCGTTAAATTTTCAAAATTGCGGTCCCACGCAATATCTTCCACCGGCAGATGGCAGTGATAGTCCAGAATCGGCATGACCCGGGCGAATTCGTGATACAGGGATTTGGCGGTTTCGGTCTGCAATAAGAAGTCTTCGGACAAAAAGGCTTTCATGGCATAATTTAACCTTTCTGAAAAATACTTACTGGATTTTTACAATATTTTCCGAAAGTATTCGTTAGTTGCTGAATCGATTGTCTGACGGTAAAATTATCTGATGCTGCGCATCTTTTCTGTTTTTAATTTTTGATATGGCTGAATCTGAATTGATTATTTATACAAAAATTCGGCAGAGAACGCGGAATATTCCTGATACCAATAATACATAACCATGATTTGTTCAAATGTTTTCAGGATCCGTAATCTGACCTTTTTCGTATTGACTTGCAGCGCAAACCAAAATATCTATATCCTCTTAATGCTCGTATGAGGGGGCAGGATTTAGCAACCTCGGTCACTGACATCTCGTATGAAACTACATTTAAAGCGAACCGCAGAATATCGAACAAGAAATATCGAATGATGAAGGGTGGAATCGCTTCGCTCTGACTATTTTAGCTAAATTTAAATCGATAGAATTCCTTACTTCGACATTCATGATTCCTTGTTCGATATTCGATATTCGCTTTTTAAGTTTCTTTTCTTTGATCAAACTGGCCGCTTTTCAGGCTGGAGGCAGCGCTGAAACCTGACACCCGAAACCTGACACCTGACAGCTGAAAGCTTAAAAATTTTGACTCAATGTCGTTAAGCCCCCACAAACATCGCAGCTAAATGAAGAAGCGGAGTATCTGGAATGCAAATCAATATTGCCGTCATACCGGTGGCCGGGCTGGGCACCCGGCTGTTGCCGGCCACCAAATCCCAGCCCAAAGAAATGCTGCCGATCGGACGTAAACCGGTGGTGCAATATGTTGTAGAAGAGCTGGCACGCGTCGGGATGCAGCGCATCCTCTTTATCACCGGTCCCGGCAAGGCTTCCATTGAAAATCATTTCGACCTGAATGCCGAACTGATTCAGGTCCTGCGGGAAAACGGCAAGGAGGAATTGCTGGCCGAGCTCGACTTCGAACGGGCCCCGCTCCAGTATTTCTATACCCGCCAGCGACGACAGCTGGGATTGGGCCACGCCGTGGCTTGTGCCGAGCCCTTTGTCGGCAATCAACCGTTCGCCGTGGCCCTGGGCGACTCCATTATCGGCCTCAATGCCCAAAGCAACATTCTCGAACGCATGACGGCCTGTTTCGTTGAGAAAAAAGCCGATGCCGTCATCGCGTTTACCGAGGTGCCGCGGGATCGAGTACCGTTTTACGGTGTCGCCCAACCCCGCGAGAACGGCGAATGTTTCGAGCTGGCAGATGTCATTGAAAAGCCGGGTGTTGACGATGCACCGAGCAATTTGGTGATCTCAGCGCGCTACGTGTTCGCCCCGGGCATCTTCAAAGCCCTGGGAGAAATCCAACCCGGGGCTGGTGGCGAATACCAGCTCACCGACGCCATCCGCCTGATCATTCAAGCCGGTGGGAAGGTGTATGGGATGCGACTGCGTGCCGATGAACGCCGCTATGATGTCGGCAATTTCGATTCATATTTTCAGGCTTTCGTCGAGTTTGCCCTGGCCGATGAGAAGTGCGGGGAAACATTGCGCGATTATTTGAAGCACATCGTGGAATGAGAAGTAGATAAGCAAGGAAGCGGGGAGGTGGAGAAGATGATGAGCGCTTCGCTGGAGGAGCGCTTCGCTGGAGGAGCGCTGCGCTTGATGAACGCTGCGCTTGATGAGCGCTGCGCTACAGGGAAAAATTGAATTGGGAATGTGGGAGACGGAAGGATGTAAAGATTGACGGTGTGCAGCTCAAGGGCTTGCAATATATGATTGATTGCGAGTTTTTTTGTTAACAGCGAAATGATAAAAAAACCAATGCGCAGCATAAAATAATTATTCCGCCGGTCCCTAAGATCAAAAGCGATCTTCGATTTTCGGAGAACTAGTTTTCACCCTCGATTTTCGATCTTCAGGGCGGAATAATTAAACTTATCAGCTTATCAACTAATACCATGCAGATCATCCGCAAACGCGCCTATGCCCGGGCCGGGCTGCTTGGCAACCCGTCAGACGGATACAACGGCAAAACCATCTCGATCATCGTGCGCAACTTCTGGGCCGAGGTGGTGATGTACGAATGGGATTCCGTCGATATCGTCCAGTCCAGGGACGACCGCGCCCGCTTTCGATCCATTCGGGACCTGGCCCAGGATGTGCGGCTGCACGGATACTACGGCGGAATTCGGTTGATCAAAGCCACCATCAAACGCTTTGTCGATTATTGCAGCGAGTGCAACATTAGACTGCACGAGCGGAATTTTTCAGTCCGCTATGAAACGAATATCCCGCGCCAGGTCGGATTGGCCGGCTCCAGTTCGATTATCGTCGCAACGTTGCGGTGCTTGATGGAATTTTACGAAGTTGAAATTCCGCTGGAGCTGCAGCCTTCATTCGTACTGTCCATTGAGACGGAAGAACTCGGAATATCAGCCGGTCTGCAGGATCGCGTTATTCAGTGTTATGAAGGTCTGGTGTATATGGATTTCGACAAACTTGCCGAACGGGAGGCCAGCGGGATAAAATATTACGGCTATGAAAAGCTCGACCCGGCGCTGCTGCCGTTTCTTTACATCGCCTACCACAATGCCCTCAGTGAACCCACTGAAACCTTTCACAATGATATCAAAGGTCGTTATGAATGCGGTGAAGCCCTGGTAGTCGACGCCATGCATCATTTTGCCGGTTTGGCGGCCCGGGGACGCGAAGCCCTGCTCACCGGGGATACGACGAAACTGTCAGACTTAATCGATGAAAACTTCGACACCCGGCGCAGCCTTTATCAACTGCCTTCCTGGCAGATCAAGATGGTCGATACGGCTCGCCGCTGCGGCGCCAGTGCCAAATTCGCCGGTTCCGGCGGGGCCATTATCGGTATATATGACGGGGAGGCCATGTTTCAGGAACTGCGCGAACGTATGGCCGAAATCGGCTCCGAGACGATTAGGCCGCTCGTATCAATGTAGCAGGATGGTTGTTTTCGGGGCCCGCCCTTTCCTTTTGATCAAACCCTGGGGAAGAGGTTATTTGTTATTGGTTATCCGTTATTAGAGATAGGAATGCTTCTCCATTTTAAGTAGACACATAGCCGTGAATTCCTGTTTACCATACTCATCTGTGGGGTGGCTTGCAGCCGCCTTCATTTAATTTCACGGATTCAAACGGCCCCACAACAAATAATACTAGTTTGTGCGAGATAAAAGGATAAAATTCCGCAATTATAACCTCCAAAAAGTATCTTTGACATTCCTTTGATAGCCGATTCGATCACTGCACAAGCGATGCCACAGCTCAGAGTTCGTTTCAAATAACTAATAACCAATAACTAATAACATCTCACCTCAAGGCGTTAACCGGCCCTGGATAACAATGCGGCCGAATCTGCATCAAGGTAAACAAATGCGTCGGGGTGTTCCCGCAAAATGGAAGCCGGATGCATGGGCGAGACGTCGCCTTCGAAACATTGCTTCACAGCCCGGGCCTTGCGCTCATCCGGGACGGTGCAAATTATCGTTTCCGACTTCATAATTTGTTTGATCGACATGGAAATTGCTGTGGCCGGCACATCCTCGAGGGAGGCAAACCAGCCCTCGCCGAACTGCTGCTGGCGGCAGGCTTTATCCAGGCCCACGATAATAAACGGCTGATCGGTCTCGAAATCCGCCGGTGGATCATTGAATGCCAGGTGTCCGTTCTCGCCGATCCCGACAAAGGCCACGTCGATTTTATCTTTGGAAATGATGGCATTCATTCTGCGGCACTCGGCGGCCGGATCAGAGGTCTGGCCCCGGATAAAATGAACCGCACCCGGCTGCACCACGTCGACCAGACGCTCTTTAAGGTAACGCCGAAAACTGGCCGGATGGTCTTCGGTGATACCGATATATTCATCCAGGTGATACATGACGGTGTTGTGCCAGGCGATGCCATTGGACTGCGTCAAGGCTTTCAGAAAATCGAACTGGGAAGCACCGGTGGCCACGATGAAGCCGGCCCGGCCCTTGGCAGCAAGGGTCTGTTTCAATATTTGCGCACCCCGGGCCGCGGCTGCCGCCCCGCATTCCGCCTTGGATTTAAGCACTTCAATTTTCACATTTTCCTCCGTCTTTAGAATCTGGTAGGGTATGGATTTTTTTTTGACAGGATTTACCGGATCAACAGGATTTTTCATGCTCTCCGGAGGAGACGGTCAAAATCAATGCATATCCGGAAATTCCAGGTTATCAGTTAAAATCCCTGATAGCGGCTTGTAGCCGCGAATTTATATGATCGCGGCTGCAAGCCGCTCCCACAATTCGTATACCTTGCTCCTTTCAGATAAGCGGGAGATTTGAAATATCCGAATAATCCTGTTGATCCTGTCAAAATTATTTTAAATTTATAATCAGAATCCATTCATCTGTCGTTTTAAGCATCTTAGTCCGCCGAGTATAAAAGTCTTCCAGCAAGATAGACCCTTTCAATTGTTATCTGTTTTCTTTTTTCCCTGAACAGCACCAAATCGGCCCGTTGTCCTTTTTCCAACTTCCCGCTGATCCCGTCAAACAACCGGGCCGGATTTGCCGTCGCCATTTTGATGGCCGCTGCCAGGGGAATTGCGGCAAATTCGGCACAATTGCCGATCGCCTTATCCATGGTAAGGGTCGAGCCGGTCAGATATGGCGTCCCCGCCAGTCGGAGGGCACCGTCAACATCCGTTTCGACTGACATATCGCCCACGCCATAGCGCCCGGGGGGTGCCGCTGCAGCCGCCGTGGCATCGGTGATTAAGATGACCTTCGCCCGCCCTTTGGCCCGCACGACATTTTTGACAAAATAGTCCGGCAAATGAATTCCGTCGCAAATAAGGCTGGCCATCAGCCCGTCTTGGGCCATCTGTTTCTGCAGGTAGTTTTGATGGCGATCCAGCATCTGATGGGCGGCGTTTCCCAGGTGGGTTGAAATTCCGGCACCGGCACGCACTGCCTGATCCACGACCTCCGGCTGCGGGCTGCAATGTCCGATTCCTACTGCCAGGCCGCTTTGGACGGCTTTTTTAATAAACGCCAGGCTACCGGGCAGTTCGGGTGCCAGGGTGACCATCCGCACCAGTCCCTGCCCCAGTTCAAGGAGTTTCTCGAATTGCTGCCAGTTGGGATGGGCAACGTGGGCTTTGGGATGGGCGCCCCTGGGACCGTCTGCTGCATTGATGTAAGGGCCTTCGAGGTGAATGCCCAGCACCATGGATTTCACCAAGGGGTGTTTTTGGCAAGCCTGCCTGATTTCAACAATGTTCCTGGCCAGGCGACTGTATTCAGCGGTGATCAGAGTCGGACAAAATACGGTAACTCCGGTTGCGATAAGCTTGCGGCATGTATCGACAAGATCAGCTCCCTTAAATTCCGGTGAATTGAAGTCAACCCCGGCGAATCCATTCACTTGAATGTCAAAGAAACCGGGAGCGATTCTCATCTCATTATCAGATTCTCGCTGATGCCTGGGGCTAGGAGCGCGCGTTAAGACTTCAGCGATACGTTCACCATCCAGGTGAATTTCAGCGGCGGATCCCCCGGGGATTCTTCCTTCGATAACCTTCATTGACATAACTCTTGACAAATGGTGCACGTCCCATTTATCGTGCTTGGGTAATTACTGCGCCCTGAAAGCGCCGGTATCTGTCGGACTAATCCAGTATCGCAATTGCGCAGCCAATGAGAAAAATGCGAGCTTATCCGGGTGGATTAATTACATAATAATCGTTCAGAAGGGGCTGCGCAAATTTCTTATTTAAGCAGAATTCGGTGCTGTGCCAATGTTACAGAGCAGAATGAATAGCTTCGTCTACTGGCACAGGAAAGATCAGTTAACTCTACAAAAAGAAAAGGGGGAAATGCAATGAAAAAAATTGGAATCTTGATCGTCATCCTGGCAATGGTTTGTGCGGCCGGCATCGCAGCGGCCGACTGGCAGCCCAAAAGACCCATTACGTTGATCGTTCCCTGGTCGGCCGGCGGCGCCACCGATCAGACCTGCCGCACCCTGGCCGGTGAAATGGAAAAAGTTCTGGGCCAGAAAATCGCGGTGATCAACCAACCCGGCGGCTCCGGCTCCATCGGCATGAAAAACGCATTCGAAGCCAAACATGACGCCTATACCTGGACCGGCAACGCCGACGGCAGCGTGATCACCTACCAGGTGCTGGACTTGCTGCCCAACATTTCGCACCGCGACTGGATTCATTACTACGCCATGCTGACGGCCCCGGTTATCGCAGTACCGTATGACTCGAAAATCAAAACCATCGATGATCTCGTGGCCGACTTCAAAGCCCGGCCGGGTCAGGTAAAGGTCGCCTCGGCCGGGGTTGGCGCCGGCGGACACCTGGCTGCTGAAACCTTCCGCAAGGCCACTGGAATCGAATACCGCCACATTCCATACCCGGGCGGGCGTCCGGCGGTGGTGTCGACCGTAAAAGGAGAAACCGAAGTGGTCATGCAGCTGTCCATGGAAGTGGCGGATATGCTGCGGGCCAAGAAACTGCGGGCTCTGGCCAACATGTCCACCCAATCCCTCGTAATCGACGGCTACGGGGAAGTTCCGCCGGTGATGCAGTTCCTCCCCAACCATGCACCCCTGCAGTACCTTTTCGGTCTCTACATCGCCAAAGACACCCCGAAGGAAGCCGTTGAAGCAATCAACAAAGCCTTTGATGCAGCTGCGGCATCCGCTGCCATGAAGCGCCTGGCCAAGGATAAGGCATCGGCCAATGTCAACTACAAAGGCGAAGAAGCCCTCAAGCTGTCTGAAATCACCGGCAACAACGTCAACTGCATTTTGCAGGAAATCGGCATTGCCAAAAAAGACCCGGCGGCTTTTGGATTTATGTGTCAGTAACAGGGATCGATGGAATCATGAAAGATCAGGGTATGCCCAAGGCCGACTTTATCATGGGCCTGATTTTGATGGCGGTCAGTCTTTTGATTGTCGTTGAATCGCTTAGAATTCCCAGCTTCGAAAAGGACTGGGGCGGCTACTATGCCGCCCCGGGCTTTGTTCCCTTGATTTTGGGAATTACGCTGTTTGTAATGAGCCTGGTTTTGTTTGTACGGGCCGTGAAAAAACAGGGATACAAGGTCATCCCCGGCAGGAAAGCCCTTAAAAATTTTGTCCGATCCGGACGTGTCCATCGCTGGTGTCTGGCGATGATTTACGCCTTCGGTTTCTTTTTTCTGCTGGGCCAAATTTATTTTTACCTGGCGGCGTTTTTGGTTCTCTTCGCCTATATGGCCACATTTGGGGAACAAAAGCTATATGTTTCCCTGATCATTTCCGTAGTTGCTTCCGCAATGATATATTTGGTTTTCACTAGAATTTTCCTGGTTCCATTGCCCTAAGGTCCCATGCACTATCAAAGGATCTGTAATCATTCATGGGGAGTTTAAGCGATGTCGTAATGAGCCTTGAACTTAAGTAAATTCCAAATCACAAATAACAAATTATAAATAAATTCCAATGCCTCAAATTCAAAAAATCAAACGGAATTCAGTCCATAGACTTCCAAGAATATCAAGATAGCAGAGTTTGAGTTCTGCGAATTGCAGCTCTATCGTTGATACTAAATCAGGATCACCTTTCTCTAGGAAAGCGATATTGAGTTTTGGTCATTGGGTTTTGCGATTTGAGATTTATTTGGAACTTGATGCTTGTAATTTGTGATTTGATCTACTTCCGGATTTGTGAGCCTGCTATTTTGTATTCTTATTGCTGTCTTTTATATGTCACACTAACTGGGCAAGAAAATATAGGGAGGTCTCGTTGGGTGTTGTAGAGCTGATTAACGCACTAATAGGATTGATGACTCCCGAAATCCTGTTTTCGGTTTTCTGGGCGACATTTCTCGGCATCATCGTGGGAATGCTGCCCGGATTGACCGCCACCATGGGCATTGCCCTGCTGACCGGCCTGACCTACCAATGGGAGTCCTCCAATGCCATCGTGATTCTGATCGCCATGTACGTGGGCGCCATCTATGGCGGCAGCCGTTCCGCGATCCTGGTCAATATCCCGGGCACCCCGGCCAACGCCGCCACCTGTATCGACGGCCACCCGCTGGCACTGCAGGGCAAGGCCGGCGAGGCCATCGGCCTGGCGACCACGTCTTCCTTTTTGGGATCCACCATCGCCTTATTTTTCATGGCGTTTTTTACACCTTATCTGGGACTGGTCGCACTGCGCTTCCAGTCCTTCGAGTTTTTCTGGCTGACCCTTTTCGGTGTTCTGATTTGCGGCAACCTGACAGCCCCGGAAGATCCGCTCAAGGGATGGATCTCCGGCTTCCTGGGCATTTTTCTGGCCATGATCGGCATGGAAGCCATCCAGGCCCACCCGCGCTTTGCTTACGGGATTGTGGACCTGTACGGCGGAATTTCCATGATTCCGGCGCTGGTGGGCATTTACGGTATGACGGAAGTCATTCAGACCACGGTTGAAGCCCATCGTCGCGGCAATATCTCCCAGGTGGGCCGGGTGTTGCCCCGTATCCGGGATCTGCTCCGCAACTGGAAAAATATCATTCGATCCGGCTTGATCGGTGTATTCGTGGGCATGATTCCAGGGGTGGGGGAGAATATAGCATCTTTTGTTGCCTACGATTTTGCCCGGCGCGGCAGCAAGACGCCTGAAAAATTCGGTAAAGGCTCCGTCGAGGGGCTGACGGCCGCCGAGACCGGTGACAACGCCTGCGTGGGCGGCGCCATTATACCGGTGCTGGTGCTGGCGGTACCGGGCAGTCCTCCGGCCGCTGTTTTGCTGGCGGCCATGTGGTTGCATGGCATGCGGCCGGGTCCATTGCTGGTGATAGAAGCGCCCCACCACATTTTTGAAGTTTCGGCCATGTTTTTGCTGGCCAGCGTGGCGATGCTGATTCTGGGCCTTTCGATGGTCAGAGTCGTCGTTAAAATTCTGAAAGTCCCGACGTCAATCCTGATGCCGATCATCCTGGTTTTATGCGTGGTAGGTTCGTTCGCCATTGCCGGCAGGGTCTTTGACATTCTGATTATGCTCTTATTCGGCGTCATCGGCTACCCGCTGCGCAAAATGAAATTTCCGGACGCACCGTTAATCCTGGGACTGATTTTAGGCGCGATGCTGGATGAGAACCTGCGCCGCGGACTGATACTCAACGACGGCTCCCTGGTGCCGTTTTTCACCCGCCCGATCAGTGTCATTCTCATCATCATGATTTTGATGACCGTTTTCAGTCGCAACCCGTATCTGAAGCGCAGCGCAGGGCGCGTTAAGGATTTGGTATTTGCGCCGTTTCGAAAGAAGCGGGAAGACGTTGAGAAGGCATAGAGGAGCGCTGCGCTTTAGGAGCGTTTCACTTGAGGAGCGCTTCGCTTTAGGAGCGTTTCACTTGAGGAGCGCTGCGCTTGTTGAACACCTTTGTTTCTTTGATCAGATGTGAAATCCCGCTGGTTTGGCGGGGAGGAGGACTGCGCTGAAAGGACTGAGGATTGAGAATTCGGAAGTCGGAATGCGGAAGTGGGAAAGGGCAGAAGGTGAGAAGGTAGGACTGAAGTGAGAAGTCGGAATGCGGAAGGGGGAAAGGACAGAAGATGAGAAGGTAGGACTGAAGGGGGAAGTCGGAATGCGGAAGTGGGAAAGGGCAGAAGGTGAGAAGCCTGAAGTGGGAAGTCGGAATGCGGAAGGCGGAATTCGAAAAGACAGAATACTTTTAATTCCTAAATCCCTGAATCCCTGAATCCCTGAATTAGTTTCATTTTCTATATTCATCAAATTCCGGAACTTACAAAAGCCGCATCTTATTTTGCAAATCACTAGAATAAGGTTCGAAAATATGAAACTATCCATCTGCAACGAGCTCTTCGAAGGCTGGGACATCGCGCGGGTGTTCGATTATGCGGCCCGGTTAGGCTATGACGCGGTTGAGCTGGCGCCCTTTACCCTGGGCGAGACCGCTTCGGATATCTCGGCCGCTGAAAGAAGCAGAATCCGGCAGGCCGCCGAAAATGCCGGCATTGAAATCGCAGGGCTTCACTGGCTGTTGGTCAAACCGGCGGGCCTTTACATCAATCATCCGGAGGTTGAGGTTCGCACCAAGACGCAGAATTATCTGAAAGAGCTCATCGATTTATGCGGCGATCTGGGCGGCAACGTGCTGGTTCACGGGTCGCCCCAGCAGCGCAGTGTCAAAGACGGCTGGGACCCGGCTGAATCCCGCAAATTTGCCCGGGAGACCTTTCAGGTGTGCGCCGCCGCCGCGCAATCCCGCAATGTGGTCTATTGCCTGGAAGCCCTGACCACGGCGGATACTAATTTCATCAATACCATCGACGACGCCCTGCAGTTGGTGGATGAGATCGGTCATCCCAATTTTCAAACCATGTTCGACTGCCGCAGCATTCACGCCGGCGCTAAAGACGACCTGCCGCAGGTATTGCAGGCAGCCCTGTCAACTGGCAAGGTAAAGCATGTGCATGTCAATGATCCCAACGGCCGCGGCCCCGGTTTCGGAGATTTGCAGTTTGCGCCCCTGCTCCAAATTTTGCAAGATGCCGACTATCAGGGATATATCTCCGTGGAGGTTTTTGACTTCAACCCCGACCCGCAAACCATTGCCGGCCGCAGCATCGGATACCTGAAGGGGATTTGTGAAGCGCTCGGCATCAATAAATAGCTGGGAAGCAAGCAGGCGGGGAGGCTGGGAAGCAGGGAGGCTGGGAAGCTGGGAAGCTGGGAAGCTGGGAAGCGAGGAAGCGAGGAGGCGGGGAAGCCAGGAAGCTGGGAGGCGAGCAGGCCCGGAAGCTGGGAAGCTGGAAAGCGAGAAAGCTATGAAGCCAAAAATAAAGACGCTGGGATGCAAGGAAGGCAAAAGACCGGCGGGCCAGGAGGGCTCGATCAGCATATTAATCCATTCAGGATTTTATCTCCAAATCATTATAAGCTCGCAGCCTCCAAGCTTTCAAATCTTCCAGCTTTTTGCCTCCGAGCATCCAGGCTTTCCAGCCTCCCAGCCTTCAAGCCTCCCGGCCTCCCAGCTTCCAAGCTTCCCAGCCTCCGGGCTTTCCAGCCTCCCAGCCTCCAAGCCTCCAAGCTTTCGAGCTTCCGAGCCTCCAAGCCTCCTTGCCTTCCTGAAAGGAAAAATCCATGCATACCCTGTTAATTTTGAATCCCGGTCACTTTCATGCCGCCCTGGTATTGCGGGAACGTCACCCGCGCCTGACTGATGATATCTATGTATATGCGGAGCCGGGACCGGAGCTGGATCGATTTTTGGAAATTGTCGAGTCGTTCAACAACCGGGAAGTCGATCCCACGTGTTGGGAGATCAATGTTTACCGGGGCCAAGACAGTCTCGACCGGTTAATTGCCGAAAAAAAAGGCGACATCGCCGTGCTGGCCGGACGCAATAACACCAAAATGGCGAACATCGAAACATTAAACCGGTTGGGGATCGCCATCCTGGCCGACAAACCCTGGGTGACAAACCGCGGCGCCCTGCCCTTTCTGCGTTCGACCATGGCACCGGACCGCCCCCTGGCGGCGGATATCATGACCGAGCGCCATGAGATCGCCACCCTGCTTCAAAGGGAGTTCTTGGGGCAAGAAAGCGTTTTCGGCCGGGTACGGATCGATTCCGCCGGAAGCCCGGCGGTTTTCAAAGAATGCGTGCATCACCTCTACAAAATCGTCAATGGCCAACCTCTGGTGCGGCCGACCTGGTATTTCGACATCGATATCCAGGGCGAAGGCATCGTCGACACCACTATCCACCTGGTGGACATGGTCCAATGGATGCTGTTTCCCGGAAGCGCCATTGACTATGAAAAAGATATCGAATTATTGGAAGCCCGGCGTTGGGCAACCCGGGTTCCGCTGGACAAGTTTGCCAGGATCACGGGCAACGAACAATTTTCCCGGGCAATTGAGGACCATGTGAACGATGATGTCCTGGACTATTTTTGCAACGGCGAATTGATTTACCGCATCAAAGACGTGCCGGTCCATTTGAGGGAGATCTGGTATCTGGAGGAGCCGCCGGACGGCAAGGATACCCACCGGTCACTCATCAAAGGCACCCGTTCCGACCTGATGATCCGGCAGTTGCCGGAAACGGGATTCAAAACCGAGTTATTGATCATACCGCACGCAAACAAAGCACAGGTAGAAAAAAGCATACAGGACTGCCTGTCGCAATGGTCGGACCGGTATCCCGGACTGTCTGCCGTCCCCCAAAAAAATGCCTTGCTGATTGAGATCCCTGGCAGCCTGAGGACCACCCATGAGCAGCATTTTTACCGGGTGCGCGATGCCTTTATCGAACACCTGGACCGGGACAGCGCACCGCCCGAGCATCGTGCCTGCATGCTGGCCAAGTATACCTTGTTGGCCGAAGCCAGGTCTAAAGCGCTGGACTCGCCGTATGAGATGCTGCGATGAATGCAAGGTGTAGGGTGTAGGGTAAAAGGTGTAGGGTATAAGGTTTAGGGTTTAGGGTAAAAGAGGTAGGGATTAGAGCAAGCACGGCATTCGGTATTCGGCTTTCGGTGTTCGGTACGGCAGAGAAAGAAGGTGAGAAGATCAGAAGATGAGAAGGTCGGTAGGGCAAAAGAACTGAAAGCTCAAGGTCGTAGATCCGCCGATTCTCTGGAGGACTCAAAGCAGACGATCGGCCAACTGCCGGCTCACGATCTTACGAGCTCATGAACTCACGAGCCAGTCAATGAATTAACCAATCAACCAATTATCCAATCAACTATTTGTTATGGCATTCGAGACACACCTCAGTTTAAAATTGACAGAGCGCAGCGAAACCATAAATCTTCAATCTTCAATTTTCAATTTTTATTTCCGGCTTCGCCGGTTGGGGAGGAAATCATGTCGAAAAAAGATGGTTACGGCATCGGGATTGTCGGTTGCGGGATGATCGCGGATTTTCATGCGCGGGCCATCGCGGCCATGCGCGGTGGGCATCTGGCCTGTGTGTTTTCCCGCAGCAAGACCAATGCGGATCGGGTAGCCGATGAATACAACTGTGCCTCCTACCAGGATTACCAGGCATTTCTGGCCCATCCGGGACTGGATATCGTCGCGATTGCCACGCCCAGCGGGGCCCACCTGGAACCCTGTGTTAAAGCGGCTGCCGCCGGCAAACACGTCATCTGTGAAAAACCCCTGGAAGTTACCCTGGAACGGGTCGATCGCATGATTCACGCATGCGAGTCGAATGAGGTGATGCTGGCCGGCATCTTCCCCCGCCGCTTCAGCGAAGCCACTGCTGTCTTTAAAAAAGCGGTCGGCGCCGGCCGGCTCGGCAAAATCACCCTGGCCGATGCCTACATCAAGTGGTACCGCACCCAGGAATATTACGACAGCGGCGATTGGCGTGGGACCTGGCTGCTGGACGGCGGCGGGGCTCTGATGAACCAATCCATCCACACCATTGACCTGCTGTATCACCTGGCGGGCGAGGTTGATTCGGTATGTGCCTATGCGGATCGCGCCATCCACCGGGATATCGAAACTGAAGACAATGCCGTAGCCATCGTCAGATTTAAAAGCGGCGCACTGGGGGTTATCGAAGGTTCGACGTCCTGCTATTCACCCACCGGCCATCCGGCCGAGGTCCACCTCTGCGGATCTGACGGTTCGATCTTCATGCGGGATAACTCCTTCCCGGTCTGGGACTTCAAAAAGAAATGGCCGTCGGATACAAAAACAAGGCAGATATTCCGGGCAGAATTAGGCGAAGCCGGTGCCGGAGCGGCCGACCCAAGTGCCATTGATTTCAGCGGTCACCAGAAGTGTTTCGAAGACACCGTGCGCGCCATCAAAACCGGCAAGAAACCATTTATCGACGGAAATGAAGCCCGCAAGTCCATTGAGATTATTCTGGCCATTTACCGCTCAGCGTTGAAAGGCGGCAAACCCGTGCAGCTGCCGCTCAAACGGACACCGGTCAGGAAAAGCTTTAAATGAGCGCTGCGGTGGAAGAGCGTTTCACTTGAGGAGCGCTGCGCTTAAAGAGCGTTTCACTTGAAGAGCGCTGCGCTTGAGGAGCGCTGCGCTTGAGGAGCGCTGCGCTTGAGGCAATAAATAGGACTGAGGGCTGAGGGTCAAGCTGAGAAGCCGGTAGGTTCGTGAGTTCATATAAGTTCGTGATATTTGCTTATCGTAGGGTGGGCTGTGCCCACCAATTATCGCTGATATTTGTTGTCAGGGCTGGCCCCCTACCCTAACAACACAGGACTCAACAACAGGTAAGTTCCAACGACGACATTCCAAAGTCGATATGTCCCTTTATTATGACGCACCGAAAATAGCCAATCCGGCGCATCACTTGATGCGGTGACGAACAGAGCCCGCATGTAAAGTTGCTTGCGACGATGCACGAAAATTTCTCCGACCTGAAATTTGTTCCTTCGACCAAAGGCCGGTTTATTGAACGCCTGAGAACAAAACTGAGGGATTTGTCAGCCGGCCGCAGCAATGAAATTATCCCTGGATATATGTCAGAAATACTAAAAAATGTGAAGCAAAAGCCTTGATTTTCGACATCAAAAAGTATATAAAAAAGAATCATATATAATGTTTTATTAAATATTTTTGAGGTGATAAAATGACATTAAGCATAACGCAAGATATACGTTCAATTACAGATTTAAAAAGAAACACAAATTCAGTTCTGGATCAAATTCATAAGACCAAACGCCCGGTGGTTCTAACGGTTAATGGTAAAGCCGAGGCGGTCATTCTTGATGCAAAAGAGTACGAGAAAATCACCCACGCGTTTAATCTGCTCAAGCTTCTGGTTCCCGCAGAGGAAGACATAAGTGCCGGCCGGTATAAAGAGGCAAAAGATTTTTTCAAGGAGTTTAAGCGTGACAAAAAAATATAAAGTGAATTTAACTCAGCTTGCTCAAAAGGATTTAGAACAAATCTATTACTATATTGCCGATGACAGTATTAAAAACGCCAGGAATTTTATACTTGAACTGGAAAAAAAGATTGATTCCCTGAACACGATTCCGGAACGGCATCCACTTATTTCTGAAAATGAGTATTTCGGCACTGAGTACCGCCATTTAATCCATAAAAAATACAGAATAGTGTATCGTATATCAGATAAGACAGTTTTCATCTTAAGGGTTATTCACGGAGCCATGCTTTTAGAAGTATAATAACAGGTTCAGGGGTTCAGGGTTCACGGTTAATAGGTTCGGGTTCAGTTCCAATCTAAACCATTTATTCATAGGAACTGAGGAAATCGAATAAAAATAGAACTGAATAAGGAAGTTGAGTCCAGAAGGCTGAAAACAGTTCACTGATCAACCAATCAACTTAATAAGCCAATCAACTCAGTCAACTCAATAAACTCAATAAACCCAACAAACTCATTAAACTCAATCAACTTAGTCAACTAATTATTGCTTTGAATTCCCGCGAACGAATACTGATCACCCTGAATCACCGGGAGCCCGACCGCATCCCGTTCGACCTGGGCAGCTGCCAGGTCACCGGCATCCACGTGGTTGCCTATCGAAATCTGCGCCGGGCTTTGGGGCTGCCGGAGATTGAAATAGCAATGTGCGACGCCGTCCAGCAATTGGCGACCATCGACGACGAATTGGGCCGGCGGCTCAATATCGACACGCGCGGCCTCTATCCCCTCAACAGCCACAACTGGCAGGTTGTCGAAAAAGATGCCGGTGAGTACTGGGCCTATCAGGACGAGTGGGGCATCACCCATCACCGTCCCAAGGATGACGGGCTTTATTTCAGCGTCGTGCAAGTACCCCTGACCCGCCCTGACCTGACCGCTGCAGACATTTCCAAGCATGACTGGCCGGATGTCGGTCATCCCCAGCGCATGGCGGGGCTGCGCGAATTGGCCGCGGCGTCCCGGGCTGCCGGCTTTGCGGTGGTGCTCAAAGACGCCTTTGCCGGAATTTTCGAGTTCGCCCAGCGCATCGTGGGCATGGAGAACCTGCTCATGATGATGATCACCGACGAGAAGACCAGCTGTGCCCTGTTCGAAAAACTGCTGGAACTAAAACTCGAATACTGGCAGACCGCGCTGAGCGAACTGGGCGACCTGGTGGATGTCGTGACCTATGCCGACGACTACGGCACCCAGACCTCCCAGATCATCTCCCCCGACATGTTTCGCCGACTCATCAAACCGCGGGTCAAAATTCTATTTGAAACCTTTGCCAGCCTGGCCCCCCATGCCAAGCGCTTCTTTCACTCCGACGGCAACGTGCGCCCCCTGATACCCGACTTCCTGGAGATGGGCGTGGACATCCTCAACCCGATTCACATCCGGGCCAAGGACATGCAGCCGGCCGCCCTCAAGGACGACTTCGGCAAAGACCTGGTGTTCTGGGGCGGCGGCGTGGACACCCAGGGCGTGTTGCCCAACGGCACCCCCGCAGAAGTCAAAGACGACGTGCGCCGCAATATCGAAGCCCTGGCGCCCGGCGGCGGCTATGTCTTCAACACCATTCACAACATCCAGGCCGATGTGCCCCCGGAAAATATCATGGCCATGTGGGAAGCGCTGCAACAATACGGGGTGTATTAGATGACGGCTGAAATCAGTCACGCAGAATATGAATCCCGCCAGAACCAAGCCCGGGATTTAATGGCGCAAGGAGACCTGCAGGCCCTTCTGATTACGGACCCCACCAATCTGTATTATTTTAGCGGCGCCGACTATTTTGGCGAAATGTCCTACCCCCGGCCGGCAGCCTTGCTCATCCCCCGGGAGGGCGAAGCCGGGCTTTTGACCCACGCGTTTCATCTGGCCATCCCGTGGCGGGGCGATGTCCGCGAATATCAGAAAGTCGGTGAATTGCCGGTTGATATGCTGAAGGAACTATTGGCGGAAGCGGCTTGTGAAAGCGGCCGGATCGGCATGGAACTGGGGCGTGAACAACGGCTGGGTATGTCGCATATGGATTTCGTCAAAATTCAGGATGCCCTGCCCCAAGCGGCATTTGTCGATGCCGCCGACCTGATCTGGCAAATCAGAATGGCGAAATCCACCGCCGAGGTTGCTATTATTCAGCGGGCCTGTGAAATCCACGACGCTATTTTCAAGAAGGTTTTCAGTGCCGTCAAAGCCGGAATGACCACCGGTGAGATCGAGCGGCTTTTCCGGCTGGCGATCGCCGAGAGTGACGCCGATTCCGGCTGGACGGTGGTCTGCGTCGGTGATTTCGATGAACGCCAGGCGGCCGGGTCAACTCACCCCGCCAAGGTCCTGCAGGCGGAGGATTTGCTCTGGGTGGATCTGGGGGTCGTTCTGCAAGGCTATCATTCGGACTATTGCCGGGGCCTGGTTCCGGGCACGCTGACCAAGGAGCGCGAAACGCTGTGGAATCAGGTCCAGGAGGTCCTGCTTGCCGGAATGGATGCCGTAAAGCCCGGTGTCCCGGTTTCTGCAGTTTACCAGGCCCAGGTCAGGAAAGCCCAAGCACTGGGTCTCGACATGCAATCCTGGAAAGCGCGCCGGTTCGGGCACGGCAGCGGTCTGCACACAACCGAACCGCCCTATATCAGCGGGGAAGATCAGATGGTTTTACAACCAGGCATGATTTTACATATCGAGCCCGGATGCATCCAAAAGGACGGCATTTACGTGCGGGAGGAGCAAGTTGTTGTCACCCAATCCGGCTGCCGCATTCTATCGCAAACGCCCTGGCAACTAACGCAACCGCCTTGAAATCAGCATGCTTGATATACAGGCAGCGACATTGGAAAATGAAGGATAATGGCATTTCATACGAATCAGATCATCTACCCAATAATCAGCGCATCGCCGTACTTGGCGCCGGCGCCACCGGTATCACAATTGCAAGGCATTTGTTTCTATGAAAAAATAGATAACCTTCAGGGCGTCCGCAATACGTATATTGCCGGGGAGATCCTGTCGTTCAGCAACATCGCACGCGTGATGGAAAACGCGGTTTCGGTGGCGGAGCGCATGCAAAAAAATCGTCTCGTATAATGGGATAGCGGTTTCATGTAGCAGCCGATTCGTCGGGCTCTCCCAGGCTGATTATCGGCCTGTATTTTCCCGAACGTTCATCACGGGCGATAAACTCTGCTTGTTTGAATCTGAGTTTGACATGGCTGTCCAAGTCCTCTTTAGCCAAGGCTCCTGTCAGGGTGTGCTTCAACTTCGCTTCGATGTCGACGGCTTTGGTTTGAGTGACATAGATGATGGTTAGCTCATTGCGTGCCGTTTGAACGATCTGATATTGCCGCACCTCAAGCAAATACATGAGCGGTATGATCAGTACGTTCGGCAGGAGTCGATGATACCCCCCCATGGGGTTTTTTAAAATAGAAATTATCTATGGTTCGGCCCGGCAAGGGCAACAAAGTCGGAAGGGGAGATCCGCATTCACAGCGCTGTGTGGCATAACCGGTAACATCATCAATTTCATAACGGATGATCGGTTGGGTAAAATTAAAAAGATTGGTCAATAAAATTTTATCGCCATATTGACCCTGCGGTACCGGCTTGTAGTTACGGTCTACGATTTCGATGATGCACAGATAACTCAAAACATGCAGGTGGTCATACACGCTGCAGGAGGTGGCCATCAGATAGCATTCCATCGCACCGTAAGTGTCTTGAATTTTCATATTCCAGGCCTTTGAAGCCAGTTCCCGGGTGTGCTCGGTCAGGACCTCACCGAAACCGGCGATATATGACATCGGGTGCTTAAAAGCAATATTCAATCGGCCTGCAAGTTGCTCCTGGGCCAGGAGGGCGATGAAAAAAGCATTGGTAATAAGTTGGTCCGGCTGAAACTCATTAAGCTCTTTAACAATTCGGTCGAGGTCATCCATTAATGAAAACACTCTCAGATTTATAAAAAGACGATGCAGGGTCGGAACGCGTTTAAAAAATTGATAAATATTTCCCCTGCTGACCAGGATAACTGCAATACGGGGCCTGCTGCCGAAAAGATAACCGGCTATGGTTTTGATATGGTCATAGATTGATCGCTCCGGTTGGAACGGGTAGTTGGCAAATAGACCGGCCTGAATGACATCGACGGCCTTTCGGTGGTAAGTGATCAGGGCGTTGGCACCGGTTGAGCCGGAAGTCGTGAAAGGATAAAACTCACCCAGGTATAACTTCTCGTCGTTTTGATTATCTTTCACCCACCGCCGGATTTCGTGAAGTTTGAGTCTTTTATCCGTTACAAAGCGATCATAATTATCCATCATGGCCGCTTTCGTCACTATAGGCAGATCTTGAAGACTGCAATTTTCAAGGTCTATTCCCCTATAGAGATCCTGATAAAATTCCGATTTACTCATTGCATGGCCCAGGAGCCGACGCATCCGCTGCTGCTGAAGGTCTTCAATAGAGCCTTTACCCGAGTGAATGATTTTTAGAATCTTGTACCAATTAGCGACGGTATTGATAGCTCCCATGGGCGAATTTTATCCTCGTTAAGTTATCCACAACCTCATAATCAATTGTGAATTGATTTTTCGAATCACCGGTTTTAAATGACATGGCAATGGCAATCTTGCAATACGCTGTGTATGTTTGCAACCGGTTTTATATCGTGCTATTGGATTTTGGATGGAGAAACCGGCAAATACGATCGCCTAAGCGCTGCGCATGCTTGGAATTCGAATTTCTTGCTGACAAATGTTATTCTGCTGCACCTGCCGCGTCACTCCGATTATCATATTCATCCCAACCAAGGCTATCAGGTGTTACGGCACCTTGACGAAAGTCCTCAAATGCCAACCGGATATGCTGGTATGTTCGTCCTGGCACTGGTCCCAAGACTATGGTTTAAAATCATGGATCCGATAGTTTTAGCATATCACCAGGCCAAGGAGCCTGAATTCGCAAAAATTACTTTTAACTGATTTTAATAATTGTAGACCTAAGGGGTCAAGCTCAAAAAAGCTCAGTTCGATTCAATTCCATCATTCTTCATCAGGCACTCCAAAATTCAACCGCCCTATCAATTTGACATTTGACACATTGTGATATATCCAATATTTATTTACACTCCTGTTAAATGGTGTGTGGGATTACGAATAAGAATCTAAGTGTTGTGATCGATTTGTGAATCCCGTAAAACATATCGGCTTATAGAGTGGACGCATAAACGTAAAAATTCTCATTATATCAGCATGATAAGATAAAATACTACTTGACTTTTTTTGATATAAGTACTACTAAAATCACTCCTTTTATAGGCCTAGTTCCCTAAAACT
>Ga0209149_1000195_pt1 | contig 24400 bp, 12 predicted proteins | sample WorMetTyACAVOLI2_FD_187423 | JGI IMG/M metagenome (GOLD analysis project Ga0209149, IMG submission 187423) | Marine gutless worms symbiont microbial communities from Max Planck institute for Marine Microbiology, Germany - Olavius algarvensis... ... | reverse complement strand
CACAATACATCATTATCATCTGGAGAAGCCATGTCACCAGCAGCATTCAAACCATCCTAACACATTCAGCAGCACAATACATCATTATCATCTGGAGAAGCCATGTCACCAGCAGGATTCAAACCATCCTAACACATTCAGCAGCACAATACATCATTATCATCTGGAGAAGCCATGTCACCAGCAGGATTCAAACCATCCTAACATATTCAGTGACACAATACATCATTGTCATTGAATCCATGACAACGAAGACAACAACTGCTACTACACACACAAGTGTCAATGACAGCACATGAAATTAGATGAAAGCACATACAAAGTGGCAGTTTAGCTTAGAGGTAACGCGTTGGTCTCGATCAACGTAGTTACTCTAAGCTGGGCCCGGTTAGTACCTGGATGGGTGACCGTCTTCGGGCGGGTAAACTATCTCGGTATGTAACCAGCCACCCAGGTTAACTCAGCCTGGCCATCCCTCTGTGGGTAGGCACCATGAGTACCAGCTTAGGCTGGGAAGGTAACCGTAGGTCTGGCATCGCACTGGCCATGCATCACAGACATTAGTGGATTATCCACCTACAGGCTCAACACTCCTTCAAAGTATGGTCCTCCTTTTACTTTACACACAAAGTGTGCGAGTGACCACACTTTCGTAATAAAAACACATCTAATGTTACTACTGATCGGCTTTACTTACAGGAAATGGTAGAGCATTGTTTGGTCCTGTTGATCCCATGAGTGGTCCAAGCTGGTTCTGCAGAGGCGGCGGCAGACTGCTTAGCATCTGCTGCTGAATGTGAACAGGAACTGACTGGAATATCTGCTGCTGCACTGGCAGAGGCATGCCGAGGAACACCGGCAGTGGCGGGATGTTGCACTGCGGAGGTGGAGGTGTCGACTGGGGCTGAGGTAACAGTGGTGCACTGCTGGATGGTGCAACGACTGGTGCTGTTGTCGGGTTTGGACTGGTGACTGGCGTGTTGTTGGGTAAATTAGTGACTGCAGGTTGTGGAGCCGTACTTGCCAGCAAGTTGGCAATGGCCGGCGGCAGCTGTGTCGATGTCGTGCTGGCGGTGCTAGTCACTGTGTAAGAGTCATAGGTGATTTCACTGCCAAGACCTGTCTCCTGTCAACAATACATCACGTGACATCACAGCCTACTCGCTGTAATATCTCGGTCGCAGCCATGAGCCACGCGTGGACATGGTAGCAAAACACAGCATATGAAAAACAAACAGTTAAATGGATTCACAAGGAGATGACAGTGATTAGCTGCATATGTCATGTGGCGTGAACACACTAAAGCTATCACGTCATCTCATGACAATTCACAATCACATGGTAGGTCAACCCCGCATTCACTACAAATCACTTCCACAACAACGACAAACAGTGGCGGCTTTCCAACTGAATATGAAACCAAATTTCATTCAGCTTTATTACTGCTGCCATTGCTATAATTATTATGTAAATCGAGACGTCAATCAAAGACATACACAACAAATAACATACGTCCAGCAATGGAATGATGCGAGGTTCAGTGAATTCGTGATATTCAGGTTCTGGTTCTGCTGCAGTGTCAGGAATGCTACAAAAATTCACAGTGACCTCTAAGCAATAATCGGTGTAACAAACCACACAATGCAGGAATAGCAGATGACGCATTTTGTCTTATTATTCAACTTAACTGTCATCTCTGTCTATTAACTCTAACAGTAATAACAATCATTTACAATCAACAATGATCCAAGTAAGTCAACTTAACATGCAGTCTTATCATGTCCATGCATAACAAGAAGCTCAGCTGTCGCAGAGAGACCGTGCACTGCTTCATGTCATTGAATACTTTGCTAAATCACTTAAGGTAATCAAGGTCATTCGAACTGACACCCTTGAGAAGATCATGTGTAAATCCATCTTACTATTTCATTGTCACTATGTCTGTATCTCGTACCATTTTCGAGACATTCAGCCTCAAATAATGGCATGACCTTGATTCCTTGAAATATCAATTAGAGGTCACTCAAAAGAGTTATTTTTAGAAGAAGTTAAAAGCGACAGTGAGTTGCAAAGTTTTTCAACAGTGGTCACTGGTCAATACAGAATTAGGCAGTGGTCAAAGAATGATGGCAGCTTCAGACAATGTTGGTCTAACTCATTATAGTGTACTGGCCTGGCAGTGCTCGAGGTACAATATGTCACTGTATGAGACAGTCTTATCAGGCACATTTAGACAGGCAGTTTTCATGGACTAACTCACTGCTTGAGTAAACAACAGTTCATGCCAGGTCCAATAAATGAAATACAATTCTGCAAATAGATTTGGCAAAGGGACAATTCTTCTTCATCTTTCTATTGCAACAATGCTGAAGCCCTGAGCACTGACTGCCAATACACATTGTGCTCACCTGTGTGGATGGGACAAGTTCACCTACATTCAACTATATTTGATGTTGTATCACATTATGCTGTCAGTTTGGCATAACAAAACTGCAAATTTTAAATTTTAATCAAATAAACAATAATTAATTCTTAAAAATTAAATAGATTATAATTTTTACCAACTGTGAACTTCAAGACAATGTAAACTGTTAAATTTTTATCTAATATTTGACAACAAATAAACATCATGTGTTTTGGGCAACATTATTCAAAAAATTAACATTAAGAGCTGAGATTTTTGTAAACAATTCAATTATGCCATAAAATTGATGCGTACTAACTAACACATTCGAGGTTTCTGGAGTTGACGTTTATAAAATACACTTCTAATCATCATGTAGTTCCTCTTCTGAGGGCTAAGACTAGCTCACCTGTCATTGATGCTACTTCTGAACCAGATGATGCTCTTCTTGCTGACATCAATCAGTAAGTAATAGAGGTCTGAGCAGAAATCGAGCCCAAGCTGCTACGTCCACTAATCACTAAGCCACGACTGCTCCAATCATCTCATCGTGATTTTCACGATTAAATGCATTTGATTAATTTACAACAGTGCTAACAGAACTATCCAAATACTTACGAGTTTTTGCTGAAGTAGTGAACAAGAAGAATGCTTTGTTCCCGTTCACGCTGAATGTCACGTTCTTTGCTGTTGGAGCCAGCAACTGTGACTCCAGTGAGACCAGTCATGAGTCGCGGCTTTCTCCACTTCACACACAATTAGCATTATCTTCACCAGCTGAAGCTGTGCACTTTTGTTACCGTGCAATGCTATACACAGTGCGGACTATGCTGTCGCAAAATGTCTGTCACTCTGTCTGTCTGTCACATGCCACTACTGCATCGAAACGGCTAAACATACCTCTACTTTTCCCACTACGGGGTGAAAAAAGTTTGAAGATATGTTTAGCTAGAACACCATTCTTGTTTTAAGAACTAGAACACCATTCTAGTTTTTCTACACCAAACATTCATTATGGCAATATTCCGACTGGGACCCCCATAACAGGGTGTCGAATGCAGGGGGTATAAAATTGTGATTTTTGACCAATATTTGCTTTATCTCTGAAATGATACAAGATAGGAATGCGAACAGAAGACCATACCCAAGCTTTCGAATGGTACCATTTTCAATGATCCTGGGTGACCTCTAACCCCTATTTCAAGGTCATGCCATCATTTATCGTTGAATATCGCAGAAACGAAACGAGATGCAAACATAGTTACAACGGCAAACTAAATGGGACTTACACATGCCCTACTCAAGGGTGTCATTTTGAATGACCTCAAGTGATCTGGCAAAATATTCTTGTTATAACAAGTGCAAATGTACATCTTGCAAGGTGGCAAAATTACACTGGACTTGTGTTTTGCAAGTCCAGACGAAATTCCGGAGTGACAGCATCCATGTTGTGCCACTGGAAACCGCAGGAATCATCACTGTGGAGATGATTCCATATTGTGGGCCAATGTCACATGGGACCCGGGGTTGCCTTGCCTGGGTGCGACGGGGGCCTCAGTCTGGGGGATCGGCCTTGCTGGTTGTCGGTTTCTCTGTGCTGGTAAGTATATTGCTCTGCTCACTGAGCATGAGTGCAGCGGCCCTCAGCACCTGGCTCATGAGGGCGCTAAGTCACTGGGGATCCTGTTCATGACTTGGCGAGCGCAAGGGGTCATGAATGGTTGGCTACTTGTGTTCCTGTCCAAGATGTGCTGTCACAAGGCATCTTGAGCAGTAGTACGACTTGTGGCATTTCAGGGTGTTCGGAGGAAGCCCTGCATGTTACCGCCAATTGGTGGTAATTTTTGACCCTGTTTAAGCAGGATAAATAAATTTTTCTCATTTATTTACCCTTTGACTTTGTCGTCGGGATCTTAGAATACCGGTACTGGTCTGTCTCCTGACTGGTTATAATATCCTTAATTGGTAATTAACTACAATGTAAAGGAGTGGTTATTTATTACTCCTTCATGTAAAAAGGATAAAGCCTTCTGCCTCTGTCTTTGGCCCTTTTAAGGAGGATATAGCCCTTCGCCTTTGTCGTCAGGATCTTGGAATGCTGGTCTAACTCTTGACTGGTCATAATTTCGTTAATTGGCATTTAACTCTAAGGAGTTTTTACTATTTGACAGGCTAAAAAACTGGTAACTCGAGTTACACCAGGTCTTACACAATTTGCCTTACAATCATGTTTATCGGGACCTTAGTTACACAATTTGCCTTACGACAATGTCATCGGGAGCTTAGAACACTGGTTTATCTCCTTACTGGACATAAAACCCTCAATCGATATCTTACTATAATGCGGAGGGTTAACGACCCAGTGTGTACTGTCCTCTCTGCAAGGAAGAGGAGGCAACAAGTCTTCATTTCCTTGGCAAATGCTGCGCCACAGTCAATATACGCAGGTTGCATTTCGGGGTTCCTTTTCTGGAACCTGGAGACTAGCACACTGGATTACTCTCTTGAGCTTTGCAAAAACCACTAAGAGATTTCAATAACCAATTAGTTAATCAGGGGCAGCGCATTGGGCCCGATCGGTGGCCTCAGCGCCAGACAGTTTAACAGCTGTCTGCCTTGAAGAGAAGAAGAGTACATCTTGCAAAAGGTGACAAATGTAAACGTGATATGAACATTACTATAACAGATCACATGCAAAGGCCACAACAGGCTCTACATACTTCTTGTTTTTCAGACATGGTGTCATGAGCCATTCGGCGCATGTTCTGCATAAGCTGTTTCTCCATCTCCTGCTCATGCTTTCGTGTTTCAGCAAAATCTTTTGCTCTATTCACGTTGACTACAATTACAACATACAACATCTAGTTTACACATAAATGCATCAGATATTTAAATAAACAAGTAGCTCTGCTGTCGCAAAGAAGCCGCGCGATGCTTCGTGTCTGTCAGTAGTTAGCTTCAACAGTACAAAATGTCGAGTAGAGTCTTTTATTGTTAGTTACATAGGCTACAGATTTGTCACTGCATGCAGTTAAATGCGCTGTTCTGTTGTATTTGGCGTAACGTTCAGGCTTCTTGTCATAACATTTCGTCGTCTTCTCCAGCAATCTACGCCGCCGCCTACCACCGGCGACCGCGTTTACAACACCTGCCTGTTGCAGCATTAACACAGGCAGTCAAGCCAAGTAAAGGCTCAGAATTGTGATTTCTGCCTACCCCACCTCCATTCGATGCCCCCGTTAGGGGGGTTCCCATCGGAATATTGCTATGCCATTGGCATGGAACAACTAGAATGGCGTGGCTACCCGACAGTGAAAAAATTTTGATGATATGTTTATTCATTTATCATTTTGACACAACTCACGAACATGACAGACAGACAGACACCACATAACGGCATAGGCCGCGCTTATGCATAGCATCGCGCAGCAAAACTGACTGTGTGACTATCAAGAAACAGCAGAGCTCACAAGATTATCAATTAGAAACAACCAGCAAACTGTACACATAGCTGACACTGACCACGCTCTGCCTCATCAAGCTGGAAGTAGAAATAGCTGCACAGTTTAGATTCATCGACCCATGAGACCCGCTTAACTTTCTTCTTCTTTGCGGCAGGTTCGGACGAGCTATAATTCGAAGAGCTATCCTCGTTAGATATCTGCTCTTGTTGAACACTGCTGGCATCTGTATCCACACACACACAACATCCATTACACAGCATATCCTCAGCAGGTTCAACACACTTTCTGACCATCAAATTCAACACAAAAGTACCAGAAGAGTTAACAAAATGTATGTTGAAATATCTGGCCAAATATGTGCCACGGGTAATCAAACAGGACCAGCTAGGTCTTCCTACTGGTCGCTTCCAGTCAGGCGGTACTTGTCGGATAGCCGCTGCAAGGGCTCAATGGTGATCATCGCGGGATGAACTGTGAGCAGTATGTTATGTTATAGTAGCATTTAACGTCCCACTTGACACATTATAGGTCATTTCGGAGACGATTTTACGGGTCAGATGACCCAACCAATAGTGTCACAGCACTGACAGTGAGCAGTATGACCGAAGAGCCGCAGACGTCTATTAGTCACCAAGTGAGAAAGCGGTGAGCAACCAGTGGTTCCTCTGACTTCCGCATTTGACACGTGGCGAGTATACGGTATCCTCAAGATCTTGTGTAGTGCCCACGTGTCAAATGCATCAAAGTGACAGAGCAGGTACTTTGTGGTGGCCCATGTCTTGCACCCATACATCAAAACTGGCACAATGTATGTCTGATAGAGGCGTAACTTGGTTTCCAGCCTGATGCTTGACTTCCAGATCTTCCTCTCCAACATATTCATGCAAGACTGACCATCATCGTCAACAAAGCATTAACTGGCATAGACCTAGACACATATTGCTTAAATTATACTTACTGTTCATAATAATTTCTGCTATTTGCTACTGTGATGAAAAAGTGGGGCTGCGCCACATCTAAAATGTTAATCACATTTTGGTCTAAGCTAGATAGGCCAGGGTAATTTGAGAGCCAGCCTGCTTTGGATGGGCATGCCTAGGAGCTTGCTTAGGTAAATTGGGCATGCGGTCAGACCAACGGTTCGGGGTATTACAGGTGCCTGGGTGCGTAACTGAAGAAGATGGGTAGCTAATTTTTTGTATGGTGTCATTAGAGAGAAAAGAGGTATCATATTAAATCATTCAATCAATCAGACTCTATCTAAAGTGTGAGCATTTTTGACGGGTCCTATTTTTTAACAAAAACTTTTATCAAGACACTCCTGCCCTAACATCTCAAATCTAAATACAAAACATGTATGTAGTCTAAACTCCATAATGTTTCTGTACAATTAATATCAATGACTACAATCAACATTTCAGTTAACACTGCAAAAGCATAATGGTCAACCTTCTTCAGTTTTCATATCAACACTGTTTGTATCAGTGACTGCAGCGACAGCATCTGTTCCACTGTTGTCTACTGGCGCACTCTTACTGTCAGCTGCCGTATCAGGTTTCTCGTCATGACTGACCTCCATTGTCTCATGATAAAACTGTTGTCGCAAAACACAACAACGTCCACACATATGCCAGTGTCAGAAACTTCTCAATACATCAAAATAAAACTACAACTAATGACATTTATATTACTGAGAGATTTATACATTAATGTGTGAAATTCTGAGCACATAACTTACTAGGCTTTAAATATGAAACACTAGTTACAACAGCAAATGCAAATTAAGCTGTCAAGCATTACTCCTCTTCTACACCATGTTCATAAAAATCCTGTTTTCTGATGTTACTTCTAGAAAAATAAACAAATTTTAACAAAAAAATTTCAGTCAAAACAGACGACAGAATGATGACTAATTATTTTTAGACATAGAGAGTCATCGTTCTATATGTCTAAAGTAATTAATCTGTTTGTTCAATATTCTTTGTTAACAGCAATGTAAGCTGGACATCAGCAACAGTGCTCTTGCAACAATGGAATTTACAACTGATAATAAACATTTCATACAAGAAACTTAGCAATCGCTAACAGGTTGCACTCAGCATCATACAACAGTTAAATATGACAGTAGAAACAGTTGCTCGCATATGACATCCAATAGTTGTAATCAACTTCGTATATACTTATATATGCTGTATTTTTGACATACAGAAAATGAAACCATTTATAATAGCTGAATGACCTTCCAAGGTCACTCAAGGTCACTCAACATCATCGGCAATGTCATCGTTTGCTAGATTGCCGGAACTTTCTATCAGGGATGGAAAAAGTAAGTAAATAATCTTGAAGGTTGTTCAAGGTCACTGGCAATGGCAATGGTGCAATTCAATAAGCCACATATCACTTTCTATCAATGACCTGTAGTAACCATGCACTGATCTTGTATCTGATTTTCTGCAGCTTAATTTTTATAGCATTATTAAATTATTCAAAGCACAAAATACATTCACTGCACAGATGACACTACTCCAACTGCAAATTACACCAATAATTAACATAAAATCCGTAGCACACAATTTGCCACTAACTCTCAATTAACTGTGCCAAACTTATTAATTTTGGTCAGAGCATTTAAATGAAATTAACAAAAACAGAGTTGATGTCACTTTAATGGGAACTGCAGTTCGTATCTTGATAATGAATGATGGTAACCACAGTTTGCAATAGCACTGCATGGTAAAAAGTAAAACGCAAATTGACATACAGAAGGTGGTGCAGCTTTCTTGTCGTCAGGTGAAACTGGTGCCACAGCAGCAGTACTTGTGCTTGATTTGGTTGCTGTTACTGTAGAAATCTTCCTCTTTTTTCGACCAGGAATAATATCGGTGGAGCTTAATGCATCCATGAAGCCACTGCTTTCAAAGACTCTCTCTGGAGCTACTCATCACAATGCAACATTCAATCATGAATGAATTCATTAACAAAGCATATGTACATCACTCAACAATAACTCAGACCAGAAGATTATGAAGAGATTATATTGCAAACATCCCAAACACTAGCCAAAAAGTAAATTAAAAATAAAAGAGCGTTTTTATACGTGGTCGTGGAGGTATCACTTTAGGTTTAGCTTTTGAAGCAACTGACGGTGATGTACTGCTTGTCACAGACGTTGTTGTAGATACCGTTGGCTTCTTATCCACAACTGATTTCTTGTTACTGCAATTAGCATTAATTATTTCATCAAAATTAAATCAAAACAAAATTATGTCCATTCACCAAGTTAATGTATTAAGAGCAACTACTGAAATATCACGAAATAGCCATAATAGTATCAAATAACAATTATTCAGAAGCTAATAAATTCATCTAATCAGAAGCAAGTGTGCAATGAATTATGTATTCAATACATTTCAAATATTCAATGTACAAAATCTTCAGTTAATGGTTTATTTGCTAAACTAAAACAATTGCTGACTTTAACTGCCTATTAACTTCCAATTCCATTGTCTCAGTTTAGTTTTATGTAGTGTAAACTGCATTATAGCATATGTGTTCAGTTTTCTGTTTGCTACTATCAACCTTGATACTGGCAAGCTAGTCATTACAAGTGTGGTCATTAAGCCCAACTAGGTTAATCAACTGCTAGGAATTAGTGACGGTCAAGTTCACAATTAAGCCGATGATGTGATGAGTGTTCTGTTTCAGAAACTAACAACACTCAACTGCACGACACACTGCCTTTTGTTCCTGCTCACAACATGACTGTCCAGCATCCTTTGTCAACTAGTGTCGACCTAAGCCCCATTCAAGTCTGCTGATATGTAGCTGCTTCATGTTATTAGATGGTGACGTTTTGTAAAATACTGCAAGCATCATGGTATCAAGAATGAGCCAAGAATTTAGGACATTGTAACTGTGTTAAAAGTCTATTAATACAGCGCATCACGGTGATGCACTAAACGTATCAGTACGTTGCAAACAAGAACGTCTTCACAGATTGTCTGAAACTGTTCCCGCCAATAACTGGATTCCACAAGCTGTCCAGCAGGGAAACTAAATATATAATTACCAAGAAATGACACTGCATAAAAACTTGAGTACTGTGATAAAAATAAGTTGTGAAGCTATCCAACTGTCACAGACTAGCATTATACTTGTGTGACTGTAATGCGTCTCTATGTATGTGCAGTGATGAAGCAAACAACCACTTGTAAAATGTTATACAAGTTTCAATTTTCATCACATATCAGATATTAAATCCACAACATTTGATTGAATTATACACCGTGAGTCAAAAAAATTCGGACCGTTTTTCACTTTAGCATAAGTTTGGCAAATACTGTTCGATTTTAATAATTCTTTCACCGTTGCAGACAGAAATTATCTGCCCACAAACATGTAATTGAATTTGCCAGTTCACCTATATATATTGTGTCTCAATAAAAATGGTGCCACTTTTATTTTTGCAATAACTTTGGCAAATTTAGGCCGATTTTAATAATTCTTTCACTGTTGCATTCTCAGATCTACTGCTGATGAAGGTGGTATTAAAACGACCATCTCACCTCAAGTCTGTTGCCGAACTACCTTGCGAAACTTGAATGCGCAACTGTACAACTTTACAAGCAAGTTAATAAACTCAATATGGTGCAATAGCGTTTAATTTCAATAAATGTCTACCAGGAATGTTATCTGCTTGTTCGTATGTCTGTGCAGAGATAAATTTACAGCATGTGTTCAAAGTGTCAGCCTCCCGAATGCACGCATGTTTTGAGTCGCACACGCCACTGGTCAATGGATGCGTCGATGACATCTTGTTCAATGCTGCTTCAAATGTTCGGCAGACACTCTCACAGTTCGTGCGTGTATTCGGGAGGTGGACATTTTGAATACATGCAGTAAATTTATCTGCATAGACATACAAACAAGCAGATAACATTCCTGGTAGACATTTACTGAAATTAAACGTTATTGCACCATGCTGAGTTTAATAACTTTCTTGTACAGTTGTACAGTTGCGCATTCAAGTTTTGCAAGGTAGTGCGGCAACAAACTTGAGGTGAGGTGGTCGTTTTAATACCACCTTCCTCAGCAGTAGATCTGAGAATACAACGGTGAAAGAATTATTAAAATCGGCCTAAATTTGCCAAAGTTATTGCAAAAATAAAAGTGGCAACTTTTTTGAGACACAGTGTAGTATGTTACTGCATTATCTAGAAAAATGCAACCACATACACTTCTTCACAGAAACTGTTGAATAAATCTGCAGTGCATCCAGTAATTTCACTGTTCTTACAAAGCAGGAAATTCTGGTGATATCTCTTACTGTCTTCTTCCATGCTGCTTCATACTGATGTCATTCAGTTTCTACCTGTTTACAGTGCCTGTTGATTTAATCTACCTAAAATTATGGGGTTTAGAGACAAAGATCAGATTCTGATCAAAAACTTGCATGATTCAAAAGGGTACAGCGGAAAAAACTAATGAGTTTTCTGAAAAGGTTAGAGCAAAAGTGGACTGTCATGCAGCGTCGTCGTCGTTTCTGGCATGCAACTCACGATTGACATCACGTCGACATCATCCTCCACAGAGGGCAGTTCTGAGCCAAATCTACTGCTTCTGGGAGCATGAGGTGGTGTTTCAGATCCTGTTGGATGGTGTTGAGCCACGTGATGCGGGGACGACCTAGTTGTCTTCTCCAGTCTGCCGGAGGGGAGGCTAACAGGATCCATAATGTGGATGAATTGAAACAGCGGCTCATCAATGTCTGGTGCAATCTTGAACAGTCGGTTTTTGACAAGCCTCCTGATCAGTGGTGAGGAAGACTTCGAGTGTGTCTCCGTACTAAAGGAGGACACTTTGAGCATATATTTTGTCCGTATCTGTTACATTCAGTGCGACTTGATTGACTGTTGCATCTTTAATTATGAAATCATGCCAGCAGCATTGGCCCTATACATTTTACAAGGTAATGCACTAGCAGATTTGGAGTGCGATGCTAGATTTTAGGGTATGCTTGGTCGCAGTTAATTTCTGTCTGCAACAGTGAAAGAATTATTAAAATCAGACAGTATTTGTCAAAGTTCTGCTCAAATGAAAAATGGTCCAGTTTTTTTGACTCACAGTGTATAACAGAATTTAACTGCAATATTCAATGCGACACAAACACACATGCACATGCTTCTGTGATAACACGAGATAAATCTGTTAACAGGGCAAATAACTCTCCTGCTAACTCACCTGAGAAGCTTAGAGGGTATTTTATCAGAGGACTGCGTTAGTGATTTCTTCTTCGGTGGAGGTAAAGGGTCATCCAACTCTAACCCTAATGCCAAAAGCAAATGCACAACAACGACATGCTATAGAACTTTTCTGCATGAAACCATGCTCATTATTAAAGCTACAGTAAAGTCAAGTGACTTAGCTACAGCTAAAGTGGCAGTTGACTACTGCCTGTACCACATATAAATTTCACTTGTGCAGAATAATAGCAGAAAAGATAAGATAATTTTCTCAATGCAACACTGTTTATCACTTATATTGATTACGTATGATTTAGTCATAATGATATCATCATCATCAATTTATTGGCTCAATTACTAGGCATTTGTAAATAAAATATGGTCAATAAGTTCAGCAAATTATTGTCTATTGTTATAATATTTCATGCCATAAAATTTCAGTTATGGCATTTTTTTGCAAAGTGACAAAATTCCACATTAATGGAACATTTATTATGTAGCAGTTATCAATGCCTAGACCTACCAATACCAGGCAATACATGCTGGCTCTGGTTGCTTTGTCAAAGAATGTTATTGTTCACGACGTTCTGATTACATCATTACTATCAATAGTAAGAATTCTGTCATCAAATGTTGATAAACTTTAATCATGTTTTTCAATGACAAAACATCATGGTTCTAGAAACTGTTAACTGAATTTTTGAACAAAATCTTTGTCTTTGTCTTCTGAGTTGTCTGGTCAACAGAGTCATAGTCAGAATCAAATGCATGAAAGAAGAGCAGGTGCTCAAAACGATCAAGTCACACCAATGATGGGATCAATACCGTCGAAGGTTGGTACTCAGTCACGACTCAAAGTGGATTCAGTTACTGTGTGACTTTAGTCACGTCACTAAAATAAATAAACAAAACGTATGTGCGAAGGAAGGAACTGCCAACTGAAAACACAAAATCAACAGTGACAGGCATACATTTTTCTAATTTTGTGGATAATTAACTAAAATGATGTAATATAATGTAAAATACTGTCAATAGACAAGTGCAGTGATGACTATCAGTGCACACAGCAGCAGATCAAATATCATGACTGTATCTCGAATTGCTACCTTCGCAGCTACGTGTCATGCAATGAAAGCTGTGAAAAGGATGTCAGACACTCTTTGCAAAAACAGTAAATTTGGAGGGATGTGGACATCTCAATGAAGAATATAAGCTTGAAAGGAAACACCAAAATACACGATGAGGTAATTCAACACTTCTCTATGGTGAATGGCTATGGCCTTCAATAGTTGGAAGCATCTCACTGCTGACAGTAAAGAATTACACCATGTGTTTCTTACATGGACAATATAACCGAAGAAATCAGGGCAAGAACAGATCAACAGTCTGAATATACATACACTGTGTTCATAAAAAAAAACATCCACTTTCGGTTTCTTTCATAACTCTTTCAAAAATTAACCAATTTGAATGAAAATTTCAGACAAAATAGCTAATGAAATGCTGAGTCTAAGTGTCTAAAATAATTTGTATTCTAGTTAGATATTCTTTGCTAGTACCAACGTAAATAGGACGTCACTAAAAGTGAGTTACAGCAATAGGATTTACCACTGAAGACAAACGTATCACTAAATGGATGTGAGTCAGTATAAATTATGTAGCATTTAACGCTTGCTCAAGATCTGACAGAACGTGAAGTCTCGATGGGCTAAAGACATCGATCAAAAATTAGTGCGAGATCTAATTATGGTGGGCAGTGAGTGGTTAACCACAACTCATACACCAATCAATGAGGACAGTGCTGTCATTTTCTCTGTTAAATGTTTTAGCAAACTGAAACTCTATCATCTGTCAGGAAACATCTTAAGATAAGTGTGTTGATCAATATTTTTTATGTAGTCAGGATCATTTAATTTAATATTGATCTTCAACAGTAAATCTCACTACTGTAACAGCAGTTTTACTAACGTCCACTTTACATCACTGCTAGCATTTAACAAAAAGACATTATTTTCAGATACGGAGATTCATCACTCCCTCAGCTATACTATCTGAAATTTCCACTTAAATGAGCTGACACTTCTAAGAGTTATGCAACAAAACAAAAGTGGGTGTTTTTTCTGAACACACTGTACATGTGTCTTCTTCAGAAGACTTCACTGGCTCAGACATTTGCAAGAGATGAATCATCACTGCTTACCACATCGACCGTTATGCTCGGAGATTCCATGGTTGGTTGGAGATTGGCATAAATTAACTTAGACGTGCAGATCGACCAAGAACAAACCTGAGAAGCAAGGAAGACTTGCGAGAATGACACTCACCTAAGAAGCAGCAGCACTCTTGGCAGTGAACAATGGCGTTAAAGCCCAAGACATCCACTAGGAAGTGTGTTGATTCAACACTAAGACAATAATTTGTCTAAGTAAGTCAGTAAGTAAGTAACTAAAAAGTTGATTTATATAGTGCATTGTCGTGAAATCTCTAATGCGCTGAATGCATCAGTACGCTGCAAACAGAAATGTCTTCAGAGACTGTTGAAACTATTCCCGCTAATAATCTAAGGTTTGCAATACTCATTTTTCTCGTCAGTGAAATCCCAATCTAGACACCAATGAAACCATTTTGGGGAAGGTATAGACATTATTTCTTAGCCATAATATGTAACTGAATGAGACAGTCTTATCGTTGTTAAGCTCCTCGTTTCTGTCACAGCAGTTTCACACTGTTAGTTGCTTAGGGAACATCATATTATACTCCAATTATTATTTGGCATAAATTAACTTAGAATTCTTGTACAATAATATCTGAATATTGTAATCAAATTAAAAATACTATAAAAATTAAACTCTATAGATGCTGGCTGTCACATTAGCCCTTAAAACTGTTGCGGGCATTGCAGCAAAACATGCATAATAAACTGCACGAAACATACAAAAATATTCAATGGCAACATGTAAAAATTATCTGTCTCATCATTCCGCTGTCACACTCTCTGCAGACTAAACGAAGCTGTTAGCAGAGAATCACAGTAAAGTGTTACACCGTGCGGAAATCTCAGCAGGCTGTTTGATGATTGTTTACCTGTTGAACGCATCGTCTTTGAGCCTAATGTCTTGACAGTCTTGGGCCGGTGAACTGTAGTCGTCGTCAATGATGAACTTTCTGTGTTATTGCTACTACTGCTGTCGTCACTAGCGACGCTTGACGCTATATTGCTAGTGACAACACTGTGATCTGCAGACAGTACGCGCTGATTAAGTTTTGCACTGATGTGATCCGGCGAATCACACAGAGTTTTCACGCGCGACGGATCAGTGTCCTCCGAGTCTTTAACACTCGAACTGTCCTTCATTGTTGATGAGTTCCTGCTTGACGACTCCTGCTTCAATGATGACGACGATTTACTAGAAGACTTCCGGTGATTTTGTAAGCTATCGGCATGACTAGATGATTTATCTGCAACGTACAATTTTTTCACTTTCCACTGAAAGTAACTACCATATACACTTGTTACATGTAGGACAATTATACAACACCATCAAACAGACATTAAGCAATAAGCATTCTTCTAAGATTTACATACAAATAGCTTCATCATAAACATCTGAAATTTACACAAAAAAGCAAAAAAATCATTAACAATATACACAAAGGTCTTCACGTTTAACACTGATCACAAATTACACAGCAAACAAACGGCAGTGCATGCACGATGTCATTAACATGAAATCATAGTATGACAGATAAGACAGTCAGGCCTAGTTGCACCAAACTCTGTTAAAGGTAAACTAGGTTTATCTCTCAGTTTAACTACAGTTAAATGACACTCCACCATTGCCAGTTACATAACGATCTTGCGTTAAACCTCAGAAATATCTTTAACCAGCAGCGTTCTCCAGCTGAGCTCCAGTTAATCACTTGCAAGACAATGAAACCGACTTGTTATTGTTTACTAATTTTTTTGAGCGACTACTGCAGTAAACACGCAATTAATGTTGCCGAACATCAATGAATTAAAACAACTGCATACACAAGCAGGATCTTGTTTACCCTGCATGGTGCTGGCACACAGCTGTGACGTGGCAGTAATGTATTGCTCTGCCAATTAACAGCCTGCTTGATATCAGCATCAGGTGCAGGTAGACAGAGACATTTACGTTTTTATTGGTCACGTGCCAGCCAATAGCAAATATCCATAGCATGACAACCATGGGTCAGCTATTTTTAGCATCAGGTTAACAAACCAAAGTTTATTGATGGACCAGTTAACTTGGTGCAATACAAAACAACTAAAGCTTCAGCTGATAAATAACCAGATGATGAATAAACTGCATTTTTGTGCAACCAGGCCTTAGACATTATGTGACATAAAAACCTGAACGTTTTGTAGCTTCAGCGACGACAGCACCAGCATTGTTGCTGCTGCTGCTGCTTTTCTCTTTCACTTTGTCCATCCAATGATTAGTTATGCTTTTTGACAGACCTGCAACTTCTGCATATCACCAGTAGGACATAAGCTGTTTATTTGCTCTACGAACTCATACTGCAACCAGCCATTTATGTAAACTCATCTGACTTTAGCGTTGTGTATCACAGCATTAGAGGCGTTTTTTTGTGACGATGCACTATATAAATTGACATTTACATTTACATTAGTAGTTTGCATACTATACAATGTATGGCGCTGTATCAAATCTTCTATTTGTATCCTACACTGTGTCCCAAAAACAGTAAGCCCCTTCATGTTTGATAACTTTTGCAAACATAGACCAATTTTCAAAATTCTTTCATCGGCTGATTCGTGAAAAAATTCTCTATGTACACACTACAAAGATTTCCACCTCACCTGCAATATTTTGCTGCATTACCTTGTGAAATTCAAAAATCCAAAAATGTTCCCGAATTTTCATGTTGAACGTGAAAATTAATATGTTTAACTCAAATTCAATGTGAGATCTTATATAACCTCCCATAAAAATATCACACTAATGATATTACTTAAATATGTGTACAATGTAAGAAGTACAGCCTAGAAAGAACGAAGACGGTATGAAGATAATCATGGTGACTGGTGAAAAAATCGCCATGATGAAACAACGTTCAACTGTTGATTCGAGATGCCATCTGACAAACTTCAAAATGTTAGTCAGTCAGTCAATGTCAGCAATCTTGAGACAGTCCATTTAACTACTGATAAATATTAAATCAAGTCCTCAAAGTTTCCTCAGAAACTCGTCAACAATTTGTTGAGGATGCTGTCAAAATCAGTAACATTTTTGGATTCTCAACTTTCACAAGGTAGTGTAGCAACATATTGCAGGTAAGGTGGAAATCTTTGTGATATATACATAGAAAATTTTCTTACAAATAAACTGGTGAAAGAACTTTTAAAATCAGTCGAAATTTGCCAAAGTTATTATCAAACATCAACGGGCTTACTTGTTTGGGACACATAGTAGGCCGAATAGTATATTCTTATTCTGCAAAACAATATGGCAAAAATTACAGACATACGAATTGAATACCGGTAATTACTTAACGACTCACAGGAGATGTTGAGCTGTAGCTATCAGTGGCACCAGACAACAGACATTATGTCATATCAAACTTGTGCCACACTTACCCCCAAATGTTAACACCTTAGCACCTACCCTCCAGTTTGCTCAATCAGGCAGTTTTGCAATCTAATCTTTTTCTGATGGCGAGACAATGCAACGTGATTCTCAGTGAGTCTGCAAGTAGCACTGCCCATCAATACTTGTTCAGCTCAGCTCGGCTAGCAATATATGCTCGTACAACAGAACATGCTGCTGGCAGAAAACAGGAAGACTGGCACTTCTTAAAGAACAGACGAATTTCTGACATTCACTAGTAGTTTTTTTGGTCATGATTTATTAAGCAAACCTAATTTGGTTTTTCTGACAGCTATGCTTGATGCAGTAGCAATTCTGTCAATAAAATTTTTAATATACTGATAACACACATGCCGACAATTCGTTTTCTACTTATAGTCAAACAGCCGAACAAGTAAATAAATTATTCACAGTCCACTGAAAAACATTGATCAGTACAGCCCTAGTAATTAATTACTTTTATGTGTCAACTCTAGCAGTTTACTGTTAAGAAGTACCAGTACTCTAATGCACCGGACATCTGCCATCTGTTGCTAATACGAGACACAACATGTGTTTCTGCAATTTTGACACATATTTTACAGAAGTTACATCATGATACATGTTTTTTTTTTCATTTTTAATATGTAATCTGTAACTGTAGTTCAGTATTTGTTATAGGCCAGCTATAAGAGTGGCTTGCCACCAGGCTGTCCTGCTCAGTACACTTGTTGTGTCTCACATTAAACTGCACTTGTGTCTATGTTCTCAGCAAATAAGAAAAGACACTGCACATCACAAATGGTGAAAATTATTACAGTGGCAATGACTGTAATCTTTTAGAGGTCTTTGTAAAATGTAAAAAGTACTAAATTTTTGGTCTCCAGGAACAGTACTATTCCCCAGCAGTCACTATCTATCTACTGTAGTTAACTGCCATTAACTAGTAGCTGTCCCAACAAGACTAGCTGAGCAGTCACTATCTATCTACTGTAGTTAACTGCCATTAACTAGTAGCTGTCCCAACAAGACTAGCTGAGCAGCACTATCTATCTACTGTAGTTAACGGCCATTAACTAGTAGCTGTCCCAACAAGACTAGCTGAGCAGTCACTATCTATCTACTGTAGTTAACTGCCATTAACTAGTAGCTGTCCCAACAAGACTAGCTGAGCAGTCACAAATATCACAATAACTGCATGACTTCATGGCCTTCAGCAAACTGATGACATAATATGGACTTTGGACAGATACACACCTAAGTGTACAAATTAACTTCATATAACACAGCAACAAAGCTGTCCACTGACATCTCCAGGCACTGGCAAGTGTAACTGCATGTAATGCTATGCACAGCTCATTAATAAAACAAGAAGTGTGGCCGCCAGGTTTGGCCAACATGGTATGCTCCCACTCGCCTCTAATGACACAGGTACAGCATTTTGTTTCCCAAATTAAGAAGAGGCAGAGATGAGACGTACAGATGATGTGAGCTATTGACTTTGACCTTTGACCTTGGAGTTCACCGCGATTGTCGGTTATACACGTCTTGGTATTTTGTCAGAGTACCAAGTGCAAATTTCGTAGTATTTATTGTCCACACGGATCAGACATACCATTACCACGTGACCTTGCGACCTTGACCTTTAACCTTGGAGGTTACGGCACTTGCCGCTGATGCGGGTCTACGTCCTCCATCCGCATACGAACTTTGAAGTTCTTAGGCCTTACCGTTCGGAAGATATGGCACATTTTGTGTGTCTGCGTTAGTCGGCCTGTGACACTGACCTTTGACCTTGAAACTGGTTCACAATGTAGCACGTGTCATGGGGTATCCTCCTGCCAATTTTGGTGATACTAAGACTGTTTTCGATTTATGGGCCACTGGGCCAACATGGCTCAGACTGATCACGTGACCTTGTGACCTTGACCTTTGACAGCATGGCACCTGCAGCTGATGCGGGTCATCGTCCTCCATCTGGATACCAAGTTTGAAGTTCGTAGGCCTTGGAATTTGGAATATATGGCGCTCAATGTCTCAGCTTAATGGACCTGGTGACCCTGACCTTAAAACTGGTATCCAAATCGCATATATAGTGGGGAACCTTCCTCCCAAATTTGGGCACGCTAGGCCTTCGGTTTCTCACATTATTCACTATGTACGCAATGGACAAACGGACAGACAGACGGATGGACACAGCAACACTTCTCTATGGGCGATGGCATAATAATTGAAATGACACGTGCTGCTTTTGTGCACTCCCCCGTTCTCAGCTTTGTACCTTTGTGGATCACTGGAGCAATTTTGCCTGACCAGCCATTGCCGACAAGGACTCATAACAAGACTCTGAGAGAATCAAACACTGTTTGATCACCTAATCCACTGAGTCGCGGCTGTTGCTGCTTTGTCCGGTTGTTAAAATAAACAAGGCTATAATGTGTTCACTGGAATTGTGTGTCACAATAATCACTAGCCAGCATACAGCCCAGCACACAGTCTGTCACGCCTTCTGTTTACTAGTCATCTGTGATAAAAAGACTCTCATACAGATGCTGCCTTCAAAGTAATTCACACGGCTCTTACTGGAAGTGAGCTACAATACACATGAAACTACGACAGCGACTCACAACACGCTGCAGTGCCAGCGACTGCAGAGACGTACGTACTTGCATCGGGACACTTGGACAGCTGCTTGATGTCCTTGGCACAAGAGTTCTGTCGCAACAACTCAACCGTTACCGGAAGCCGCTTATACAGTTTTAACAGTTCGATGAGGAAAGACCGGGAGTCGCTGGCTTTGCTATCCAGCAGCCAGTTGTGAAGCACTGTCCAGCCGCCATTGTCTAACACTCTACACACACACAGGCACGTATGTTCACTTTACAACTATCACGTAGCATCACTAAAATTACACAGACCCATCCACACGCAAACTGTCGTCTCTATCTGGCAATAATCAGGACTGATAAGGCACTGGAGCTTTCTACCTGCTGACATTCAACTGTGCAAAAACATTCTCACTTTCAAATGCAAACTGAAAACTCATCTGTTCAAACTCACGTAGTCCTGGTACTGTATCAAGCGCTTCTGTATCTTCGGACCTAAAGACGCTTCACAAATCTGTTATTAGTATTATTATAAAGCCAAGAAAGTCATACGTGGAAAGAATATCTGAGCTCCCTGTTGCCAGCAGCACATTAAGAAGCATGCATTTATCAACGAGCTTGACAGCTTCTTTCATCAACCTGCACAGACAGCTCAACATTACACTGCCTGGCAATGTCTTACATCATACATGCCAGCTCAAACTATCATTTCATACCACAGTAAAAACAACACAAATAAAAAAAAATTTTCAAACAAAAGTTAGCAACATGTTTGTTAAATCTGGCCACATAATCACCTATGAATTCTGACGTGGCATTCAGAATGCATTTGCAGGCTTTGTGTATTTGACGGACGCAGACGGCGGATGCAGACTTTGTGTATTCGGCAGACTCTGTGTAGACATGTGACGATTGGTACACCAATGGTCATTTTTTTATAACCCAAAAAATCACCAACAATGGTATTTTTTGGTATAAATTTGGCCCAAAGGGGTATATCCCCTTAAGCAATTTTTACAAAATTTTGCCTGCTGGAGGGAGCCCCAGGAACGCACCCTCATGCCAAATTTCTTTAAAAATGTCGCCGTACGGCCCCAAAAATTGCCAAAAACGATAATTTTTGGTAAAAATTTGCCACTCAGGAAAAATTCTAGGGGTCGATAAGAAAACTTGAACATAGGTGCACAACTACAAACCTTCCTCTATGCAATGACACCATAACTGTTTTGAAAATTATACTGTTTCATAGCGTTTCCGTTATCACAAACTTCATCATTCCAAAGCATGACAAAAAACTGACAGACAAAAAACATCACTTTTTTTTTCTTCAGCCGGCACGCAACCCAGGATCCCCACCATACTTTGCATGGTGATAGAGGAGGTCCGTCCCATTTCTGCACCCCCTAACTTTTTTTGATCCAATCAGCAGTTTTGCCGCTACGGGATATTGAAAATTTGTGGGAAAATGCCCCCACTGTGGGAAAATGCTTATAACTTGGGTGTTTGTCCCTCGAAAGTGACCAAACTAAAAACTTAAAAGCTACCTATAGATGTGTACAAATGCTGATAATTTCGTAAAAATATTGCAAATGAGTCACCCCTGGGATACAAATTTCTGGCCAAAATTCAAAATTTTGACAGTTTTGGGGGATGTATTCCCACATGTCTGCCCCGATAAACGTGAAATTTGGAATGGGGGGGCGGTCCGAAAAACAAATTTTTGGACCACTGAGTAAAAACAACACCGGCATCGCTGCACTACGCGCAGGCCTGCCGGTAATAACAAGCAGTACTTACTCGGAGATAAAATCAACATCTTTTGACTCCTTTATATTGCCTTCAGAACTGAGTCGTGAATTGAGAATCCTCAAGATATTGTGCACAGTACCAGCAACCTAATTACAAGCAACGAGACAATTACACTACAGCACGAAATAAAAGCAATGAGTCAACTCCAGTGTTTAATATCCACACACTGGCATAGCACACCATTAACTGAAATGTACTATGCTTGGTCATGATCAAAACTGACTGTTGCAACAGTATAAAATGTCAAATGTTTAATACTTGACCGGTGACTGCCCTCAGTGTTGTAAGGGCAATACCTCAAGTCAACAGCAAAGGACAAATTTACTCCGTTTACCAAACTCACACCACTTAACTGACAGTTATCAAATATTCCATACATATGTCGACCATATTTGCCCACATGCCAAATTTGGTCAAGATCACACAAGGGGTCCAATATTCTCCCCATATAGCCAAATTTATTGCCCAATTTTTTTCTTTCTCTATTTCTTGGTTTCTTTGTTTGTATGCAAAATCTTTCCACAGTATGTTATGTGAGTATGTTCATCTGCTCATCCTCAAAACCTTAAAAAGCCCATTTTGAGGTACACGTAACAGAAAGCCTTTGGCAAACATATTGCAATAGCTCCACAATGTATAGAGCTCTGACGCTGAAATCTGACAAACTGTTTGACCTTGCCAAGTACTTGGGGCACATGCTAAAGTTTCGGCACATAGGATGTGGCAGGGGCTAGTAGCCCCACATTAAATTTTGGGAGGCCCTCCATATCTCGGACATTAATTGAGTGAGTGAGTAGTTTCTTAACGGCACGTCAGCAGTGCACAAAATTAATCGAGACAGAATGACAAAATTTGGTGTGCCATTAGGTATTTATAGGTGCTACAGCTCCATTTAAACCATTCAACCATTCTGTCGAAATACAGTACACAACATGTTGCTAGCACCTATAATCATCAGTACTGTACGTTTGTACGCGCCTAATTGACCAACATCAACAGTCAGAATTATAACGACCACAGAGCAGAGTAGTTCGGTTAACACATGTACGACAGCCACCATTAACACCGAACTGGACGCCTACATCAGCATCAACCTACAACTACACTACAGCATCAGATTTGAAGCTGTACGCAGCCACACTCAGCTGAACGGCTCCAGCATCAGTGCAAGCAGCGTGCACGCCACGCGGCTCAGCAGAATCTGGCACACGGCTGCTGCAGTTGGTAGAATCAATAGAACAGCCGACTAGTGACAGATTGAGGCTGAGCTGGCCCAAGAAAATAGCAAGAATTACCCTGCTGCTAGCCGTAGAGGCGGCAGCTGACGTCGATGTCGACGTCTTAGTTGTGGCCGTCATTGACGTTGTCGACATCCTACACATCATCATCAGACAGTCAGCACCGCGGTCCGGTTGACAAATTCCACTGTCTAACGTACAATACAGCATGATCACAACGGGACGTCACATCTGTCTGCCAGTGTTAACATACACGCCACGTACACATCACACAACGCCCCGACATACAGCACACACGTAGGTCGGCGTACACGCACACACACACACCACGGCCCAGTATATTCAACTGACGCGTGCCTGGAGTTTGGACATGTCAAAATACTGCATGACGACTAGTAACCTGCTATTACGGCTCGTGTGCTAGCAACGAGCTGTTATATAAGCCACTGGTCTTCAACAGGGACACAGTTGATTTTCGACCATTCAGGGCTCTGAAACCCCTAACCGATTGTGTTGAAAACGGAATACAGGAACTACGTCGGAGTACCACGCCGCATAATAGAGTTGAGTTTGATACGACAGCCTGAGTGCGACGTTCGTGCTGTTACTCACACAGAGCAGTAGAGGCAGCGGTGCTGCCACAAGTTAATGACAGCAAATAATGGCATAGCATTTGGCCAATTGAATTGGCCCAATGCGCCCTGATTTACAGGTGATGGGGTGGAGCTTGCGTGCAGGGTGGTAATGGGCACCTAGCAAGGGCGTATCCAGAAATATGGATTAGGGGGGCGTGGGGTCTCGTCCCCTTCCCTCCCCTAGGTTTCCCCTCCCCTTCCCATCCCCTCTCCCCTCCCGTTCTCTCCCCTTAGAAGTAGGCCCCTTTATCCAGCTAGGGGGGTATGGGGGAGCACTGTAAGCTCCCCCAGCGGGGTCTGGGGCGGAGCCCCAGCCGAAATTGAATTTGGTACATTTTAGCCTTAAAATCTGACATCTGGTGGCAACAATTTTAATGATTTTCCCGA
>Ga0209149_1000194_pt1 | contig 24493 bp, 21 predicted proteins | sample WorMetTyACAVOLI2_FD_187423 | JGI IMG/M metagenome (GOLD analysis project Ga0209149, IMG submission 187423) | Marine gutless worms symbiont microbial communities from Max Planck institute for Marine Microbiology, Germany - Olavius algarvensis... ... | reverse complement strand
ACGCTCCCCGAAGCAGCAGATTTGGCTCAGAACCGCCCTCTGTGGAGGATGATGTCGACGTATGGCGCTACGCAATCGTGAGTTGCATGCCAGAAACGACGACGACTGTAGTTTTAATCAATTATGACTTAGTATGTACAAGTAGTGTGATTTGTTAATATTTGACATATTTTTGGAGTTAAACTTATAATCATAGCTTCAGTATATTGAATTTGCCATGTGCACTGTTTGTGTATAGGAGCCATTTGTACAGGCGTGTGCTAGTTTCCTAGTTGTTCGATGTCCACAGCTGGTTGGTAAGGAAGACCAGACCACTCAGAGTAAAAGTCATCAGCTACCTGCCGAAACTATTGGCACTATGCTGGCATGTTTGCAGGCCTGCTGCGCGTATGTATTCATTAACACTTGTTTCTCAGCTTTCTGATTATGTAATTTGTTATAGCCATAACAGTGGTCTACAGTGTAGAGAGTGGCTTAGGCATCATTTTCAACAGTGGCTAACTTATAACCCTACCTAGCTTTAGACACATTTAGTATGGCAAGTTAATTAGCAGCAGTTCTATTTAACTGCTTTAATTGAAACGGCTAGATAAATAGATCTTATGAGCTTACTTTGTGTCTGTTATCATACTGTGTCGACTGATCTGGTGGTTGTTGGTTGTTGTTAACTTACATGTACAGCTTCTTGTGTGCATTTGCAGCTAGACCCCCAAGCCGCCGCCGATAGCCGAATTTTTGTCCACCGAAAATCCACCGAAGAAAAATTTGGCTAGCCGAATTCGATGCCGAATTTTATCCGCCGAAAATCCGCGGAAAAATGTACGAATATTCGAATAATACAGTGAAATCAACAGCCCAATAAGTGACAGCATGCTACTTGAAGTGATTTTTGTGATATCGAAACTTCTTGTGATTACATATGGATGCAGGTTTTGTAACATCAAAGAAACGGACAACAATCATTCACATTGGCAGTCATTTCAGTTTAAGTTCAACAGCTCAGCCGAAATTGTTTGTAATCAGCTGAATTTTAACTGCAAAATTTTTGTATTCAAAGTCAAATCATAGCTTAATTTTTTTAGTTTACACGATAATTCGGCTAATCCGAATATCAGCCGAATTTTTTTCCCAGCCATTCGTATTTTTTCCAGATTGCAGATTGGGAGTCTATTTGCAGCTGTTGCACAAGATAAATCTGGTGATTGACCACACAGTTGCTTTAGTCTGTGGCCATTGTTTTTACGTCTCTGCCTGGACTGGCCAGCACCATAATGTTTTCTACTCGTCCCTTCATTCATCTGTTACCAAACTTGTAAACATCATATTTTGAAAACAAATGAACGGACTTTCATGCAAATTGGCACAAATGGTTTGCAGAGCAAGGGCATGAGGTTTGGAGGTCAGGGGTTAGTTGTAGGTCAGGGTCTTTACAGGAGGCCAAAGGTAGATTTGGAGATCTGGCATCATTCTCGACCCCAGTGGGTTGAGTAGGTTTTTGCTCTACAGTATTAACAAAATATTAATGCAGTAACAGTGGCTTGTGAAGAACTCTTATTGATGTTAACTTTTTGCATGCATTTATAGTTTCTTAAGTATGTAAGTAAATACATGACACATTAAAAGCAAAAGTTGTTACAGATGTTGTTTACCGTGTGGTTGCAAGTGTTTTTGTTTGATCAGGAGTTTGTCTCCAGAGCTTCAGGAAGACATTATCCGTGTTCTCACAAACGGAAACTTGCTTTTGAAGGCAGCAAAGCAGTTTATTCCCGGCATTGCGGGTCTTGGTCCACGTACCGGTCTTTCACAGCAGCAGATTGCTGGTCTGCCAGCTGGCCTTAACAGTCAGGTACAGTTTTTCTATTTGCCAATTTGCACAGAACTGCAGAACTGGTTTTCAAAATTTTGCTTTTAAAATTTTTGGCAAATTTTTTACAATATAAATCTAGGCTGACAGGCCTTCTCCAGTTTCTGTAATACTTATGCTGTTATTCATATTTCGTCCCCAGTCAAGTGTAACCAAGTCCTTTCTACTTGTGACACCTGCAGCTAGATGCAGGCACGTAAGTCTGTTAATTTGTAGCTTTGTACTATTTTCTTTCACTACTATAAGATTACAGATAATCGATTTCCTTTTAAATATGTAAAAACTGTTCCTGCTTCATTTACTCACTTAATATTAACCATGTCACAGTTTAGCAATTGGTTATGTAACTGATCAGTATTATAATGTGTTGTGGCTGCTGATTGTTTTATTTTATTGTATTTTATGGCAACATAATTGTAGTATGTGAGAGTGGTTAGAACTGAGCAGGTATGCAGTATTATCGTGGAACAAGCATGTGGCTATCTATGAAGTTTTATTTGGAATATAAAATATATTAACATACATAAGGCTTACTTATATGATAAGAAAACTTGTGTTGACACATTGCTGTGGTTGAGCAGATCATGAGTGATCAATAACTGATGCACACTATGTATGAATGATTAAGAAATAATATACAAATAATGATTTGTGTTACATTAATTGGTTTATTTCTGTTGGTGTCATATTGTTGCTTTTTGTGGGAGAAGAGTCGAGTATGAATTTGCATGATAGATATAATGCATTTACAAGGGCTTATGATTTTTCGTTGTAAAAAATGACATTTTCTGTAGAAAGATTTGGGCTGTCACACAGCATTCCATAATGCTACCAGATTTATTGTTTCTTTTTTTAATTTGTCGAGCACACTCATTGGTTCAGCACTGCTGGATGAGAAGTGTTGGCATTCTGTTCGGTGTTGATATTCTGCCTCTCTGTTTTACAAGGGTGTTTTGAATTTAATCATTTTTATTACATGATATTGGAGATCATAGCTGAGTTTTATTTCAAAATCACAAGTCTAATTTAAATTACACTTTGCCAAAGGCCTCAAATTTACATGAAGTTTTGAAAAATTCTATTGTGCAGCATGGCACTTCATAGGCCACAGAAAGTCGTGCACTCTACTTATGCTTTCATAATACCATTGTTGAACACTGATGAGTATGTGTAATTGAAGTGAGTGGATGATATATAGTACAAATATGTAGATGATTAATTGCTGTGGTTGCTGAGGCATATGCACTATAGCCAAACAAGTATGACTGTGTGTTAACTGACTAATATTTTGAGAGTCATTGACAGAGATTTAAAGCTTTGAAGATCATCAAGAATATCTTTTGTGGCATTTTCTAGTTTTTGTATATTGTATTTTTCATCTGCAAAAGTGATACAGTTTGTGACAGTGGAGCGGATGATGTTCTGCATGGCAGTGCTGCATTAATTGTAATTGCACCTGTGTATTGCTAGACTTGTTGTGTGGCAGATTGATCCATTGAGTGGCGTGAATCCTGTATTGAATGCCGTTGCGATGGCAGCTGCTAACAATCCCGCCGCTGTTGGTGGAGTTGGTGGATATCCTGGTAGCCTAGCTGCATCATTGTCTGCTACGGCACCAGGCTCACCAGCAAGAAACTTCTCCCAGCTTGGACAGATCGCACAGCCACAAGGTCCTGCCAGTCAGCAGCCCGGTTTTCCTGGTTTAACGGCAGCACTAAGTTCACAGTTGCAAGGTAGCTGTTCTCAACAATCAGTTTGTCTTCTGCTTTAAAGGGCTCAGTTGTCAGGGTGATGGACTCACTGTGGCAGGCTGGAAACTCGGGTTAAGTTCATGCTTAAACCAGTATTAGGCATTGATGACATCAGGAATGGCATCTGGCCAAAATTGCTTCAGTAATCCAGAAAATGTTCCAACTTTAGGTAGGCATATCCAAAGCTTTGATCAACGCCTTTTGTGAACAGTGTCATGGTCGTATCTTAATCTGTTTCGTTGCAGGCGAAGAAAGAAGCTTTTGAGTCATTGCATGCATTACACAAAAGACAGTGCTTTGACATAGTACTGTTGCCATTTATCATCTTTTTTGAGAATTTTGCTGTTCCAGTGGATAGTTTAGTTTTTGTGAATATTTTGAGTTTGAATGTTATATTTATTATGTTAGTGATTTGATGTGTGTGTAAATATTTAGGATTGAGTTTGCATTCTGGTCTTGGCTCTACTGGACTTGGTCCAAGCATTGGGACTGGGCTGGGTACGGGCTTTGGTGGAGGTGGCCTTGGTGGTGGCTCAGGTCTCGGCGCAAACAGTCTGAGTGGTGGAACAGGTCTTGCTGGAGGCAGTCTTGGAGTTGGAGCCAGCCTTGGAGCAGCAGGTGTCACTGGTGGAACGGCTCTCGGATCTGGAGCACTTGGTGGTGGTCCTGGCCTCGGAATGGGCAGTCTTGGTGGTGGTCCCAGCCTCGGTACAGACAGTCTTGGAGGCAGTCGAAGCCTGGGAACAAGTGGGTTGGGTGGAGTTGCAGGTCTTGGTAGTGTAGGCAGTGGCTTGTCATTCCGTCACGAGGTGCACCCAGTCTGGGAGTATTGAGTGCGCAGGCTGCATTGGCACAACAGCCATCAGCAGTGAGACCTGGTTTGTATTTGTTTGCTTAACATTTTGCATTTTTTTTGGGGGGGGGGGTTGATGACTTCATCTGACTATGCGATTCCATTTTGCCGTGTGTTGTGTGTTTGACCTGAATGATACATTCTTGTGAAAGTTGGTATACATTAGAGGCCGACCGAAACCGTTTTTATCAGTGTCGGCCATAGCTGTAACCAGGATGTAACTGAGAAATGACTATAAGGCCGTAACCAAACCTGGTGCTGAAACTTTATGGCGATTTTTGGCTGCAACTGAAACCGAATCTATGATGAAGTGATTGATCTATCAAGGTATCCTATACCACTACAACAGATAAACAACAACAGTGCGGCTACGACGTGGTTGGTTTAGACAGGAGAGAGATATGAGCTGTAACATGTTCAATGTATGGCCACTGACAACGAGACAGCAATCATATTACAAAGCTTGAGCTGCTTCAGTGATGGCCCAGACAGTATGGCCAAAACCAGGTTCCACTTATGGCCATAGTGAAAACTTGGCCACAACCACTTTGGTCTGGTCGAAACTGAAACCTGGCCGAAAGTCGTTTTAGAGTCAGTTTCAGCGTTGTTACCAAAGCCGTAACTGAAATTTTGTCGGCCTCTAGTATACATCGGTGCCGATAATCTTGGTTACATTCATATGGCAGTTGTTAGTCAAAGATCAAAGCTGCCAGAGAAGAAAATATGACCATTGACCAGTCCATGTGTTCTGCCAGTATCACCACATTCCAATTACTTGAGCTATATTTGATAAGCCCATAAGATGTGTCTTAGTGAATATATGGCAGACTGAACTGCCATACATATTGATTACAGTGTAGTGCAGCAGTGGCCACACACAACATTTTAATGGCTGTTTTCTATGTGAATATGGATTAACAGGCTTCCCTCTTAAATTTTATTTCTGCATTTGTTTTGAGCCTGTGTATCCTGTCGGGACAAGCCAATATTTTTTATAGACTGCTTGATGCCATCCCACCAAGTCTTCATAATATGTACAGTATCTCTTGTTCTGCCGACCTCTATTGTCAGTTCATACACTACTTGACCCAATGAGCACTGTGTTTACGTTATTGTGTTGAAACCGTCTCGATTTACCTTCTCCGTCATTAAGCTGACTGGCCATGTTTCATATTAGAAGTCAGTTGTATGTTGCTATAAGTCATTGAGTTTTAAAGATGGTTGCAGATTTACATGTCATTGGTTTAAATTTCCAGTCATCTGTTGGTCTGTCTGAAAAACAACATTCCAGAACCCTCATGTTCAGGGTTATGAATGAACACTTCAGTTACTATGACATCGGATGACTACTGGTTTTCAAGCAGTGGTGGCACACTGCACAGGCAGCTCAGGGCATTGCAAGACGGTATGTCGTAAGGGGTTTACTTGGTATTGGGGGCAAGATGACCCATGTACCCTGTGTTTGTGTGGCCAGCTACCCAGGGAAGTCGAGGAAACTTCTGTTCCAGTCCTGCTGACCATTTGTGATGCTGTTCCTTTGGTGCAAGTCAGAAATGTTGATGTTGATGATTGTCATGCCAGTATGATGTGTCTGATGAGTTGCTGTTGCTGACAGGTCCGACTACCTCAGCAGCGTCCCAGCAAGCTGCTGGTTTAGGCCCACAGCAGTTCTCGAAGGACGTGGAAGACGAAGCCAACTCATATTTCCAACGCATCTACAACACTTCTGGATCATCGCAGCATTCAGCAATAACGATTGTCGAGCAGGTGCTTGAGATGCTGAAGAACTTCAAAGACTCGCCAAGTGACAGAGACAAGGTGAGGGTGAACTCACCGGTCAATGTTGTGATCATGTTGTTATATTTGAAGCATTGTCTGAGAACGTGGTCACAGACTGATCATTCAGCGTTCATTTCGTCTGGTTTTTCTCGCAAGAAATGTGTTAATGTTCATGTGTGTTATAGGAAGTGTTTCAGTGCATGTTGAGGAACTTGTTTGAAGAGTACCGTTTCTTTCACCAGTACCCAGATAAAGAGCTTCACACGACAGCTGTCTTCTTTGGAAGCATCATCGACCAGGGCCTTGTTACGTATGTATCACATTGTACATTGCGTGTCGTATACTGGTCAGATATATTGTCTGTATTAATTACTGTTCTGTGACAGGTGTTCAGCAGCTTCTGGAAGTGTAGATTGATGTTTGCGAGAAAGTCATTTTCACAGATGTCCACCCTCTACATTGAAGCTAAACCATCCACAATTATTGCATCAGTTGAGAGGCGAATGTATTACATAATAACAATACCGCACAACACAGCTCTTGTGTAGAGACTAGATAATAGAAAACGAACGAAATTAAGATTTGTTACAGCACTTTACTGAGTGACTAGAACCACACTCCTGCCATCTAGCGGCATAATAATCGTGTGACGTCGCAATGGTCTGTGAAGGTCTGCGTGCGAATTTTTAGGAAAGACAAAAATTCTGACAAGTACTAAAATAAACTTATTATATAGTAAAGTGAGTGTAGTTTTGCATGACTAAAGGTAAGTTTTTTATGTTTCTTCTCATGTGATGTCATATGTTTTCCACATGTGACATCACATGAGGTCCATAACAAGTGATGAGGTCCATAACAATTTTGCCCGGTAGGTGTTACCACTGCACAATGGCGGTGCTCGTCGTCCAAAGACAAATTTATAAATATATTTTTATGTCACTTATGAGGTCAAAACGAAACAGATCGCATTTGTGAATCGTAATTGTGCAACATTAGCTCCATTATATGTTTTTGTGGCGGGTGTGATAGCATCATTTTGATTACTGATAGTGGTAGTGGCCTATCATACAGAATTGATGTTAAATGCATGCATACTGTTAAAGTCAGTGAACAACTGAGCATGATAATCAGTTGCCGGTGTGCACATATTCTAGCATGTGTGTTGAATTTGTTCTCTTTTTAGTTCTGTTGAAGCAAAAATGTAGTGGAATTAACAGTGAAACAAATGTGTCTGTATGCATACAGCTACATGGCACTTGGTATTGCGCTGCGGTATGTCCTCGAGGCACTGAAGCAGGTGCCGGGTAAAAAGATGTACATGTTTGGATTGACAGCACTGGACAAGTTCAAAACAAGGTCTGCACTCATTTTATCGAAATGCGACTCACTGTCTAGATTTCAGTCTAAGCTTAAGACGTACTTTTTCCACAAGGCCTTTGACTAACACTCACGACTAACCTGCTGCCAGCACCTCTGAAGCTACGGCCTTACGGCTCTATACAAATCTGATTATTATTATTATTATTATTATGTTTATGTGTGTATGCATACACTGTTAAACTGTGTGTGATTTCTATGCAAGTGATTTGTGCAGTGCATTGACTGGTTAAATATTAGCATAATATGTGCATGTATTTCTGTCAGATTAAAGGAGTACCCTCAGTACTGTCAGTTCCTTGCTTCGATACCACACTTTGCAGAGTTTCCAACTAATCTGAAAGAGGTTTGTTGTGGACACTGTATTGAATTCATGTTATTTGGCTTACTTGTATCAGCTGCACTGATTTGAGGATCTAACGTTTTGGACGTTTTACCAGTAATGTTTTATTGCTTTTAGGTTGTGACTGTTTCAAAGCCACGGGTCTGGTGTAATGAAGTCGTGAGTTATCCTGCTTACAGACAGAACGTATCACAGACAGAAGAACTATCACATTACTCCACTAGATCAGAGGCACCTGTGTGGTAGTGTGGGCTGACATTAACTGATAGCACGATCCTGCAACTACCACTCTCCGGCCGTCAGCCACATACGTCATCTACTGAGCAGAGAACTTGCATTGACATTGGCTTGCAGTCTCATACTGACTAGAATGGATTACTGCAACTCGGTGCTATATGGCGCTCCATCTAGCAGCATCTAGATACTCCAGGCTCCACGACGTTCTCATGCCAGGCCATTACTGCAGGACGTGCACTGGCTGCCCATTCAACACAGAATTGAGTTCAAGGTCGCTGTGTTGACTTTCAAGAGCCGCAGCAGCGCCACAGCACCGACGTACCTCAGTCGTCACATCAAGGCTTGCGTCAGTGAACGGACACTTCGCTCCTCTACTGCACCACTACTGGACAAGCCGTTCACCAGAACGGACTTTGCGAGTCGAGCCTTTCGCTGCTGCACCGACCGTCTGGAACTCATTGCCTGAAACAATAATTCGTTGCGACTCACTGTCTAGATTTAAGTCTAAGCTTAAGACGTACTTTTTCCACAAGGCATTTGACTAACACTCACGACTGACCTGCCGCCAGCGCCTCTGAAGCTATGGCCTTACGGCGCTATACAAATCTTATTATTATTATTATTATTAACTATCAGTTACTTTATTTTTACAGTACATCGAGTATGGTGCAAAGTCGCAAGACCCACCAAATCCTTCGACAACTTCATCAGTTGTTGCGACAAATGCTCTGGCGACAACATCTGTGCCGTCATCTGCCAGTGTTGTTGTCAGTACAGTGGCAGTGTCTGTTGCATCTACTCAGCCGACTCACGGTGCCATCTCACGGCCGGCAACGTCTGCTGCCGTGTCCACTCGTGTCAGTAACATTTGTAATATTTACCATATTCACATCATCAGAGTTTTCGACTTTTTTCTGAACTTTTTGACTTAGGCATGTTAAGGGAGTTTGTATTTATTTTTTTAGCTCCGCTGCTGTCTTGCAGCCAGCGGAGCTGATAGTATAAATGACTGACATGTCTGTCTGGATGTGTGTCGTCAAACTTTCTTCAAATTGCTACTTCTACAGTTTATCTCTGGTTCTTGTAAACGAAACTTGGCACACGTGATATATGTGCATTGTTCCACTATGCAAAAAACTGGAACAGATTTTCAAAATTTTGATATTAAAATTTTTAGCTAATTTTTTACATTTTAAGTTTGGACTTAGTCTCTGGAACTGCAGCAACAGAGCTGTCTAGGCCGACTGGCTTCTAGTTATATGGATGTTTTGCCAATACTTTTGGCTAGTTGCTTACTCAGTCATGTAATATGTAGCTTTACATTTTGATAGATTTTATACACATTTTATGTGAAAGCAGGAGGTTTGATAAATATTGTGTGTTAATATGCAGCCATCGGTGGCTAATGCTACTAATATAGACACGTTACTGGCAAACAAAGAAGGTATCGAATGTGTTAAAGTACCTCCTGAAAACCTGCAGGACAAGGTGTTCTTCATCTTCAACAACCTGTCAATGTCAAACATGGACTCAAAGGTAAGCCAAGGTCGCGTTGACTTTGCTATCCAACATTTTTGCCGCATGATGCTATGCCATTATCACAGCCTATACCGTCATGTGGTGTGTCGATTATCAACATTCGTACATTGTATTGGAATTCAGTAAACATTTTCAAACTCTTCTCACCATCTGGTACACCCACCATTCTAATTTTTCTGTACCAAACGTGGCAATATTTTGGCAGGGACCCCCTAACAGGCCGTCAGATGCAGGTGGGGTATGAAAAAATAGTGATTTTCTTCCAGTATCTTGCTTAGTCTGGAAAATTGTAAAATTTCCAATTAGCGCATTACAGGTTTCCTGACGATGCGCTATATAAATTAACTTTTTACTTACTCACTTCCAACGACATGGGAGTGTTGCATGGCCTCAGTGCAACAAGTGAGTTTTTTGTGCTCTTAATAATTATGCATAGTTTTATCTCAGTCAGCTTACTTAGAGAAAAATGTGTCATACCTAACGATGCATGTTTATTATGCATGTGGACGGTACCACCAGTCATCCACCAGACGTTCAACACTCAGTGACCGTGCCTTTCCAGTGGCTTCGGCACGTGCGTGGAACAGCCTGCTGTCGTCTGTCAGGAATGCACTGTCGCTGACGACGTTCCGTTGCGAGCTAAAGACTGTACTTTTCCGGTCGTCATTTGACAATGAATAGACGATCGTGACTGTACTGCACAGTATAACTGTTGTCTGCCCACGACTACTGACTGTTGGCGATTCTGTCGTTTTGTTTTTCTTTTCTTTTTAATTTTGTACGGTGCCCTTGCAATGTCTTTGACGTGATAGTGTCACCTTAATCAGTACATTGTTACTTACTTACTTACTATTTTTATTATGTAATTTAATGTAAAAAAGAACAGTTAGTTTGACAGTCGGAAGACTGCAAGGTCACTTAACATAGTTAAAGACATGTTACGTTAGCTCAGAATGCAAATAATGCAACTGAGATGGTGGGAAAGATACGGTGAACAGATGAGTTTTCAGGACTCAACAGAATGAATGCAGCAGTGACTGTTGACGCAGACTGTTTCACACCCTGGTGGCAGCGACAAGAAACACTCGGTCACCCAGTGACGACCTTCTAGTTGCTGGTATGACGATTGATGGGCGCAGGCGAACTCTATGATCTCAGACGCTGTCTGGGCTCCATTCGAGCGACTTGTTGAAGTTGGTCGGACAGGTAGGGTGGTGCCAGACTATCTTGACATTTGAATGCAAGGACACATAACTTGTACTGGATCCTTTCCTGGACTCGTAGCCAGTGGAGGTCTTTCAGCACAGATGTAATATGGTCTGGACCAAATAAGCTGCTGTGTTGATGACGGCCTGGAGTCGGTTCAAGAGCTTAGCAGGAAGGCCAGCCAACAGCGAATTATAGTAATCAAGCTTCGTCAGCACAAGACTGGTGACGAGCGACACAACAGCATGACGAGGCAACAATCTCTGCAGCTGGTGCAGGATACTGAACAACTTGCAGCAGTTTGGGAGATGTGTGTCGTCATGGACACGTCAGTGTCCAGGTAGACGCAGAGGTCTCAAACGGAGTTGACAGGCATAATGTTGTTGGCACCGACATGGAGTGGTGCGGCGGGAACCTGGTGCATGCGTCGACTAGACGCACATCACATCACTTCAGTCTTTGCGGCATTAAGCTGCAGTTGCTGGCTTCTCATCCACACAAATATGTTGTCAATACAGGTAGAAACGGAATTCTGAAAACTATTGCATCTGTGAAGCATGGTCAGGATGTAAAAAAAATTGTATATATGTAGTATGCAGTATAGATTAGATGTCTTGTTCAAACCCGATGCCAGCTGTTTGATGAATGTGGTGATTGCAGTCAGGTGAGCTGATGGAGTGCATTGGGGAAGAGTTTTTGCCGTGGGTTGCTCAGTACCTAGTCATGAAGCGTGCGAGCATCGAACACAACTTCCATACGTTATACTCCAACTTCATCGATCATCTCAAGAAACCAGAGTTTCTCACGGTTGTCATTGCGGAGACTTACAGAAATATCAAGGTACCAAGAGTCTTTGTTATCGGCCCTCTGATTTAACATCTTACTGTGTGAAATTATTATTATTATTATTTACATGAAAGGCAAGAAAAATTGCAACTGCATGTTTGTAAATTTAGAAGTACACTATCAGTGCGCTCACATGCTGATGACAATGCAGTGGCAGTGTAGGTATGTAGATAACAAATGGGGCCAAACTGTGCCCCTATCAAGGCGTAGTAGACATCGTGGTGCCTGTATCATACTCCAGAGACGTTGTGCCATGCTTGTGTATGAGTATATATCTTACAATGGGTGATAATGTCCATTGACTAGTGCTGGCTTGGTTTTATGTTTGTTTTTTGTAAGTATTATTGTGTTGCATATCATTTGTTTTTTTATTGTAGGTATTACTGCGCTGCGATAAAGGTGTTGCCAACTACTCAGACCGGACATTACTGAAGAATCTCGGACATTGGCTTGGGCTGCTGACATTGGCAAAGAACAAGCCGATATTGTTCCGTGAGATGGACGTGAAAGGACTCATCTATGAGTCGTACCACAAGGGAGCACAGGAACTGCTCTATGTCATTCCGTTCGTTGCAAAAATTATTGAGTCAGCAGCAAAGAGTCGGGTTTGTTTTTGTTCTGTGAATTATTTGGACATTCTCGTATGCATTTTTTTTGTTTTGTGAATCATTTAGATAATATGCATATTAATGGCACATTGATGTATGTAATGGTTAGGCCATTGGACTAGCGTCAAGAGGTCTTGAGTTTGACATCCAGCCATTTCATTATCGTGTAGCAACTTAGCATGATGTTTAAACATGTGCTTCTGTCATCAAGCAGTATAATTTGGTACTGACCCAAGGGTGGTGATGCTGTAAGTAAGTAAACAAATTTAAAAACACTCTGTCGGCCTGTTAGGCAAATCGCAGGCGCCGCTGTTATGTCTGTCTTAGTACCGGCTATATTTAGAGCAGTACATGTCCATATTTTTAGCATTCATTTTTTGATGTTGTAAATTTTAATGTGGTGATAACTGCTGCTGGGTGCATGTTAATGTAGGTATTCAGGCCTCCTAACCCATGGACGATGGCAATAATGAATGTGCTGGCTGAGCTGCATCGAGAACCTGACATGAAGCTGAACTTAAAGTTTGAAATTGAAGTTCTGTGCAAAAATTTGGGACTTGACATTAATGTAAGTTGGGCTCGTATCCTGCTCTAAACCTGTTTAGTGCAGTATACTTCTATTGTTTGTTGTGTTGATATATCACTACTATGTCTGAGTTGAATGTGTTGTCCAGCGCTTCGTTGGTGAGACTATGGAAGCACTGCTTATGTGAACATCTGAGCAGTTAATCATAGCGTCAGCATCATCAGCATTATAATCATAGTTTAGTATACTGGCCAGTTTCATGTCGTGTTGTCATGTCACTTGTGAATCCATTGGAAATGGCCAGTGTCAGCTGTACTATTGCAGAACATCACTCCCATTAATATTAACTTGATTAAGTGATTAGTATATAGTATATTGCTTGTGCTCGCGGTATGTAGTTAGGCCTAATTGTTTTTGTGTAGGATCTCGCTCCTGGTTCATATCTGAAAGACACATCATTGCTCGATAGACTTGAACCACAGCTGTCTGCACCAAGTCGCCCAGCAAAAGAAGGTTCAACACCACAACCAGATGAACCACTGCACATCCCCATGCCAACACCGGCTGTTGCCATGGGAGCAGGGATGCCGGCATCAGCCATGCCAGTGCCAGCTGTTGCCATGGCACCACCCACAACGCATCATCAGCAGCCTCAGTTTGGTTTCCAGGAGATAAGCGGCTTGACGCTGACGGCACTTATGTCACATGTCGTCATTAATGAGCAGGTAGGAGTTGCAGTTGATGTCCAAGTACATCTTATGTTGTGGGACTAAGAAACTTGCTTCGTTATATTATACAGGGTGCGGCAAAATAAAAGACCCCACTTTAAAAACTGCAATATCTGTGAAACGGCACAATAATTTTAAATGAAAATTTTCTCGGTTAATGAGGGCATAATTTGACACAAACGACGTAAATTTTATAAAGTTTCATTATTGCATGTAAAAATGGTACGAGTTTGATTTCAAAAGACATTATTTCTAAGTGAACACGCCGCTGTGTATTTTTTATCGGTCAAAATCCTGTTTGCAAATACTAAAAGCAGCTGAGTACCAGCTCAACAATAACATCACAATTACGTCATTCTGTTTTGTAAATAAATCCGCAGCCAAAGAACATCCCGGAACTGAAGTCATGCATGTGAAGATCTGGGACGAGTTACTACAAGACGCAATCTGCAAGTCATCATGAATTTCAGGAAGCATCTGCAAGCTTGTGTAAACGCTGATGGAGGACATTTTGAGCATTTACTGTAACATTGCTGATTGATTTGACTTACGTTTGCTATTTTTGCAACATAAAAGCAAAATATGCTAAAAAATGTCATTAACTAACTGTTTATTAATTTTATGGCCATGTTCAGTTGAAATATTTGCATTAAACGTTCAATCCTTTATTATTTCAGAAGTATGGTACTGATGTAAATGAAGTAAAACTAATATTGCAGACGTTAAATTATTCCAGGAACAGTGCCTGAAAGTTTGGCAGGTAAATTCAGAACCACTGGGACAATAATGCATTTTGCGCAGTGGGGTCTTTTATTTTGTCGCACCTTGTACAGTTGTTTATGTCGAAGCATTTGTTGCATGCATTGATGCCTCGCTATTTGATGAGATTTTATTTGTTAGTAGTTGCAATAGTGAGTTGATATTTAAACATGATAATTTCATCATTGTTGTGTGTGGAAATTATAGATAACGTTGTTTCTTGCACACCCTCAGCTGAAGAGCTGTGTCAAGCAGGCAATTGAGCGTGCCATACAAGAAATGTTGGCTCCTGCTATCGAACGAGCAACGAAGATTGCTGTCACTACTTCGGAGCAAATTGTCAAAAAGGTTAATTAACCAGCTCCTAAGTTACTCGGCTAACATTCTATTTTGTATTTCATGATTTGGAAGTCTTTTTGTTTTATTTACTGATAGATATGTTAATGTTAACAGTTTATCGTTCTTCTAAACAAATTACACAGTAACTAATTAAATATGTTCCTGGTCGACGAGCACTCTGCTCTGCCAGCACCAGTTGCCTGGACATACCTCATTTCAAACTTACCACCATCGGCGGCCGAGCTTTTCCAGTTGCTGCATCACAGATCTGGAACTCACTGGCAGAAACAATCGTTTCGGCATCAAAACTGTAGTCATTCCAGCACCAATTAAAACTTTTCTATTTGAACTATCCTTCATTCATTAACACTGTATAAGTGGTCTCGCAGTAATATTCGTTACTGTGGTCACTTTAATCCTGTTCTCATTGATTGATTGATTTTGGTTTTGACTTTGACTTTGACTTTGACTGACTGACTGACTGACTGACTGACTGATTGAGAATGGTGTTAGTTAAGTCTGTGTTGAGAATTTTTGTATTGGTGATGGAGTGTTATGATGTGATGAACAGGACTTTGCACTTGACCCTGACGAGTCTCGTATGCGAATGGCTGCTCATCATCTAGTAAGGTTTATGACTGCTGGCATGGCTCTCATCACTTGCCATGAACCAGTCCTTATCAGTATCAATGGACAACTGAAAAATGCTTTCCTCAATGCTCTTGGGGTGAGCAACATTTGTGCAATGCTGATAGTAAATCTCGTAAAACTGTTGAACGTGCTGATTTTTTCTGTATTCTGAATTTGTATTCTGCAATGTCATTAATAGCAGTAATAGTAACAGCAGTGGTAGTAGCATCAGTAATGAGAATGTTATCAGCAACAACCACGATGACAATGGCAGCAGCAACGACAATAAGACACGTTTGCCAATGTAGGATCTGCTTAAGTGTTTGGTAGAAAATAGGCTGGTAACAGTTTTAAAAAAGCTGTGCATCTAGGTCGCCACCACAATATGCCCCCGCCCCACCTTGACTTTTGACCTTTTGACCTTGAAGTCGGTGTGGGAGTCGCATGTGACCTGGGGTACCCCTGTGCAAAGTTTCGTCTTCCTAGGCCTTTTGGTTTTTGAGTTAGAGCCGATGTTCAGACAGACAGATGGACGGACGGACGACAGACGCCGATGACCGCCTAATGCCCCCGCCTTCCCTACGGGGGCGGGGGCATAATAACATTTAATAGTTAACTTACCAAAAATTATCAGTCAGTTACTTGTTAATTTTGATTAAAATACATTTTTGTAAAACCAGTATGGATTGTTATATTTGTTAAGTTCCACTGCTGGCAAGCAGACTTATAGTGTCGGTGAGTGTGGACATGTGGCGTCGTAATTTTTTTCAAATGCTAGTCTTCAGTTTTTTTGTCTGATTCTCCCAAAACTTGGCACACATGATCTGTGTATCAATATGCAAAAAATACTGGAATAAATTTTCGAAATCATTATTTTAAAATTTTTGGCAATTTTTACATTTGGACTTAGTCTCAGGAACGGCTTAAATTGAATTCCTGGCCTGACTTTTAATTACATGTTTCTTTAAGCAGCTCAGCTATCTAAGTCAACAGGCCTCTTTTTTAAAATAAATATAATTAATTAACAAATACAGTCAGTGGGTAATTAAGGCATTTTGCATAGAACAGTCATTACAGGTATAAAGATAAAGAAAATTGTTTTGCAAGCACATCTAATTATTAAGTGATTTTTTGGCTGTCCCAGAAATAAAAGGCTCAATACTTGTGACGTCATTAATCAGATTTCAGTGTTTACGAGTTTTTAATTGTAAATTTTTAAAATATTAATCACATAATTTTGCATCAGTTTGCCTGCTAAGTGATATTCGAAAAAATTCATCTGGAACCTGAAAACTAATTAGTTAAATATTTTGTTGATGCTCTGCAGCAGACAGTGAGTGGGACACAGAAAGAACTGATTGAACAGGCTGCTCAGGTGATTGCTACCGATAACGCCGAGCTGGCGACGGCATTTCTGCAGAAGACGGCAGTCGAGAAAGCTATCCCAGAAATTGAAAAGCATCTTACAAATGTGTGTAGACATGCTGATAATCATCATGCATTTAGTGTAGACTAGATTTTGCATATGTGTTTTGGTACATTTACATGTAATACATACCTCTCGCTGGTTTGTATTTTGGAATAGACGAAAAATGTGGACTCGTTAAGCAGAAACCAAAAACAATATTTGTAGTGTCAGTGTGTTCTGTAGCTTATTCTGACAAAGATCATAACTGTTAAATGTCATTACTACCTTGCCTGAGGACTCAGATTAGAGATGCGTGGATCCTGGAATTTTTGGCCCACATCTTCTAAATTACATTGTCTGCGTCTGCCAGAAAAACAGTGCAGTCTGTATGTGTATGTAAATTATACCAGACACACTGTCATCAGCACTAGCTGTTTTAGTTGTTTTTATTGTGTCTCTGCCAGGCTATACTGGCAGGCAGAAGCATTATGTTTTCTACCTGTGTGTTTGTATGTCCATCTGTTCGTTTGTCTGATACAAAACTTTAAAAACACGATATTTTGAAAACGAACTGATTCTGACGCAAATGGCACAATCGGTCCCAAGGGCCGAGGCATGAAATGATCAACTTTGTAGATAAGGAGGTCAAAAGTCAAGGTCACATGAAGCTGAAGATAGATTTGGAAGCATCATTCTCCACCATTTTGGGTTGAGAAATTCTAGTTATTAAATGTGCTGTGTCATGTAGCAAACATGGATATCATAGTACATATTGATCATTGACTCTGCGTCTGTGGCTGCCGATAATTTTAAAATTGCGTCCGCTTGCAGATGTTCAGAAGGTTTGCGGGCATGCTTTCTGTCTGTGGATGTGTGCACGTCTGCGCATTTCTGTCCCAGATGTGCCCGTGTCTAAGTTTATTTTTTTTGAGCATGGGAGCAATTTTGGCCACCAGTAGCTCATGGTTGACAAAAGAAATGGAACTTGCATAATTTGCATTGGCTAGGTGAGAGACCATTACAGTAACCACCAAGTCATCACTGTTGATTAGTAAACTATAGCAATCTTATAACTTTTTGTGATTTGTGTGAACACAGGAGTATGAGTTACGGAAGCACGCTCGCAGTGAGGGTCGACGCTACTGTGACCCACAGGTACTGACGTACCAGGCAGAACGTATGCCTGAGCAAATACGACTAAAGGTTGGCGGTGTTACACCCCAGCAGATGGCTGTCTATGAAGAATTCTCTCGTAATATTCCTGGATTTATACCAATGGGTGGAAGCTTGTCTGGTGAATTGCCTGCTGGAACCACTGCAGACAGCACAAGCAATACAACTCATACAGCCGCTTCGTATATAGTCAAACCATTGCCGGTAAATGCATTATGTCGGCAGTGTACATTAATGATTTTGCAACATAATATTAAAATTTCATTACCTTGGCCCAGCAATAGCCGGCAAGGTGTTGTTTGCGGTCAGCTGTGTTCGTAACTTTGTTAGCAGAATTATAGGAAGATTGTTGCGGCTGTCATCGTGCAACTTTCAGAATAGATCGGAAATGACTGAGATTATGCATTTAAATTTTAACCAAAATCCACGTCACTGGGACAAAAATGCAATGAAGTAATGTTGACTGGCAACAGCTAGTGAATATGAATAAAGAGCTGCAAAGGGAGAGGTGAATCATGCATTGCAAAGCTCATTTTTAATTCACTTCTCTTTGACTATCCCAAAATTTTGCAGTAGAGATCAGTACCATATGTCCATGCTAACGTTTTATTATTAATGTTGTTAGTGATGCGATGTGAGAGGAACTTGTGAGATTGTTGGTAGTTTTTATAGAACTAATAAATGTGTGCTTTTGTCTGACTTGTTCGATGTGGCTTTTGCCACGTAGAATAGTGCAGTGCTGTGATGTTGCTCTTGACCATTGCTGTGTAAATAAACAGTGTGATGAAAACCCAAATGAGAGTGAAATGTTGTGCATGTTTGACAGTCAATGATGGGCAACGATGACATCCATCAGATCTATGACAAAGTGTCACGTGAAACAGAACAGCACTTAGCAGCATTCCAGGCAGCTGTGCCGAGTGCACAGCAGACTGCGGCCATCAGAACTCTGCTAGAGTATGTGTTGCATGCCCGCCAGTCAGTCCGTGATGTGAACCCGGCATTGGCGCTTGTGCAGCGAGCTGTCGAGGGACTTCTAGATGGCTTCGCCGTGCCCACTACTGGCCCTGAGCAGGAGCTGATGCTGCGTTACCGCGACTGCCACTTGCTGATAATTCGTGCACTGCAAGATCCGCGAGTGCATGGTCCACAGTGGACCAACAAGCATGTCACACGGTATCTCTCACTTTCTTCATTCTGTTAATAGTGTTGAAATAACGACAACGTGAACTTGCGTTTCACGTTCCTCGATGTTGCTAGACAGACAGTTCTTTGTTCTGGATAGAAATAATAATACAAACTTTTTATGTAATTTCTCAGATACAACAAATTGTGAATGGATCAAATTGAAGCACTTGTTGTGTAGGTAATTACAGACAGTATATGTATGGTGATGCTGAATCTACAATGAGGCAGCCAGATCATCAGACCCTTACATCAACAAAATGTAGCTTAATCTCTGGCAACATTTGTCACTTGGCAGAGACGTCATGCTACTATACTCAGTTGACAATCTTTGAACTTTGTGAACAAAATTTTGATACCTGTTTATATCCTCTGCTGTTCTGACTAGCTCTAGCTTTGCGTAACTTGACCGTAATAGTTAATTGTATTGTTGTTTATGTTACACACCAGATAATTTACTTAATCACAGTTGTTTATGATGATCACCTTGACGTTACAGACCAGGCATTTGACCCATCATGAGTTCTTTCTCGTAACTAAGTGTTGTGATATGTGACTGAAGTATTTCAGTTTGGTACATTTGATCCTACCAAGGATGGCTTGTTATTGTCATACTCTCTTGATCATGTCATCGTTTACAGCGTGTCTGGTATATGGAATTTTATTGATTGTTGGTAATGCAGCATTTGAAATTGCTTGGTGTTGCCAGAGTGTTCATTGTGACATATCTGTAAGTCAGTGCCTAAGTGACTATCAGCGGCTCTAACTTTACTCGGGTTTATGTAAGTCAAGCTTTCAGCTTGTTGTTAATGGTTTGACTTCTCCACATTTACACATCATGCCATTTGGTCTCTGGCACTGGCCAGCCTGGATTTGACAAACTTCTGTCACCTAATGCTTCCATTTTGAACTGCACACCAAAGGATTTAAATGAGTGCACCTCCAGTGTTACTTTCCCTGCAACAGTTACTGTTGTCAGGGTCTTGTCATCACAAACCTTTCATGACTTTGGTCTTTTTCACATTAGTTCTCATACCAAGTTCCATAGTGGCATCATGCAACCATAATACCAACTACTGTAGTTCAGGTTTAGTGTCATGGGTAGAGTTGGTGTGACATGAATAGCCTGTCATTGAAAAAATCAGTTTTAAATGACTAGCATATTTTGTGCTGTAATTTATCTAGGTTGTAGGCCGACAATTACTGATGGAGTTGTTAACGTTGTTGTTGCAGGTGCTTGATACAGTGTCGTGAGGATTATCGCTACAACATTGAGGCCGTCGACCTGCTCATCAGCAATCAGTTTGTACTGATGCAGCAGTATGACGTGCATCTGGCTCACAACATGGAAAACGGCATGAACTATCCAGCTGTGGTGTTCGCAATGCAGTTGGTTCAACGTTTCTGTACCGACATCGACAGACTCACTGTCCGCGCTCAGGAGGTTTGCTCTACTTCACACTGTAAACGACTTCATTAATTTTACGTTTACAGGTAGTTTATGTGAATGCTTATGTGTCATTCAGCTGAAGTTGGCTAATGTTAATGTATCTGATGTATTGAATGCATTGTACTTTGTCAGGGGGACTTCTGCAATACAATTGATGCATTGTCACGAATTGCTGTTCATTCCAGACAACCACCTGATGGGTCAGTTTATTTTTTGTGTTCGATTTGCTGGTTTTCAGATGCTTGCGATCTTTCATTGCTATACAGGTTGTGAAGTGCATGGTTGCTTTTTTAAACTTGGTCGTATATTTATGACTGTCAACTGTTTGTGTGAACTAATGCTATAAAGGATTTATTGGTTAATTGTCTTGTGTGCTAAACATCACAGTGTATCATGTTGTTTCTGTGGACTAATAAATTTAATTTAAATGTGACCATATTTCAGACTAGCTTCTCTGTTGGAAGCACTGAGGCAGAATACAGAAGGTTCACTGATAGATCGTGTTGGAATCGCTCCACCACCGATGATGCACTCTGGTATCATACAAGCACGTGAGTTTGATGATCCTCCTGGCTTGCATGAGAAGACAGAGTACCTGCTTCGTGAGTGGGTCAACCTTTACCACTCTCCGGCTGCTGGACTTGATAGTACTAAAGCCTTCTCGTCATTTGTCGCTCAGGTTTCTATAGCTCTGTGATGCTTTTTGGGATGTTTGTTAATGACTCGTAGTGAAACATTTTTTAGATCTGTTAATCTTTGCGTACTATAAATATGCAAAAGGTGAGTATTGTTGTAATCATTCCATCATTTCAGTAGCAGCTTTGATTCCTTTATGTTCGTCGGTGTCGGTTTTATGTATTGCACAAAAAATGATTTGGTTCACATTGCCACTGTGACACTGTCATTATAAGTTTTTTCACTTTTCAAGACCTGTAATATGTTTATGCAGTGCTTCGGGTGAAAGCCATAGAAGTTGTTGTGCATTAGTGTGTGAATGATTAGGACATTTATTGGGTATACTCTGCTTACTTGTTGTATGTGCTGTCATGTAATCTGCTGGATGTTCTGCTGTATGACAGTAGTACAGTACTTGTGCTAAAGTGGTATGTTTGTTCATTCATAGTGATTTGTAGAGCGCACTATGTCTAGAATGTCGAATCAGAGGCGCTGGAGGCAGTCGCCAAATGGTCAGTTATTGGCAAAATAGTGAGTTTTTAAGTTGCATTTAAAGCTGTCGAGTGAAGGGGTCTGACTGATAGTGGTATGTCATTCCAGATTTTAGGGGCATAGTAGGAAAATTTCTTTGTCCAAAACTGCTGTTGCAGCGTGGCACAGATAACAAATTCTGATTAACAGGTCATTCACGTGTGAATTCATTGTTGTGTCTGATACGTTGCAGGAGTATGTGCATTTACAGCTTGCCACAATGTCGTTGTGTGACAGATGCATCTTCAGGGTATCCTCAAGACCGACGACCTGATAACACGTTTCTTCCGTCTGTGTACCGAGATGTGTGTGGATCTGTGCTACCGAGCGCTGTCCGAGCCTAGCCAGGTCATGACACGCGTCCGAGTGCAGTGCTTCCACACTCTGGACGCATTTGTACGTCTCATTCAGCTGCTGCTCAGGCATTCGGGTGATACCAGCAATACCAATACAAAGATTAATCTGCTCAACAAGGTCCAGTATGATAGTTTTCTGGCTGTGGTATACTGTTATGTTAGTAAAGATGTGGCGATCATGACTTCAGAAGTTCCGATACATGACATTTGATGAAAACAGTGTAGAATTGTGCCTTTTACATATAATTTTGTGAGGTGACATGTTTCAGGTTAATGTGCTTGCAGCATAAAACAAAGCATGATGCAATATATTATTACTTTTTAAGCACCTCACTTTACGTTAGTAAAAGAGGCGCTTATTGAGATAGGCTGTGTCGTGACATCGTTGGTCGTTGGTTGGTTGGTTGGTCGTTGGTTGTCACGCGCGTGCACTGTGGCCAAACGGTGCATTCTAGGCCTATAGTTACTATGGAACACTAATAGGAAACCCTACCCCAGGAATTCAATGGTACAACTTTCGACCCCCTGGGGTGACCCCTAACCGGGGAATAAGCCCCCCGTGAGGCGCTTTTTATCAAATTACTTTGACCTCTTGTCTATATTGTGTTCGCTATCTAGTTTTTTTTTGTTTTTTGTTCTTTCCTATTTGTTTTGTTGCTATCATTTTTTTATGAATAAACATATATATTAAGTTTTCGTGTGGTTAACCGGCGTCTGTAGAAGAATGGCTGGCGTCGTACACAGAGTTAATGACAGCATCTCCGTTAATTACAGGGATTCAGTCTTCAACGACTTCACAGCGAAACAACATCAGCGACGCAGGACAGACCCTTCGGACCACGGCGCCATACCAACACCTCCACACAACCTCATCGCCTGGTAAGTCACAATGCAATGTACTGAGTTCCCTGTTCACAGTTACGTTATTTAATTTGTTTTCTCGCATAAACGTGAGAAACGGTATCTCCTATCCGTATTCCAGAACGATGAGAGAAGTGGAAAAGTTATCCGGAATCCGTATCCGAGACCGGATCACCACCAAACGTTAATCAGGTGGGTGCAGTGGTCCAGTTCGTAGAGTATCTGACTTGTAACCGAGAGGCGACTCACACCCGGTCCACTGCCAGCAACCTTGAGCAAGTTGCTAACCTACTGTGTTATCAGGAAAACTCAGCCTCCTACCTTAGCGGGACGGGAAATGAGTAGTAGCTACGGCTAGGGGGTGAAGGCCTAGTGTGGCTGATTGGGGCGATGGCGTGTCTGCTAGCTGCACCGTAGGTCCAATTGTCCATTAGCGCGGGCAATGGGTGGCCACATAATGTGGTGCGGTACCATTGGCTCATGCCAATCAGCTGCCACTTCCGAGATTGTAAAGCGCTGCTGATCACGAGTCTGACTCATGTAAGTGGCGCTATAGCAAGTGTCCAGACCTTTACCTTGATACCCTTAGGCCCAGTCATAACACCAACCAATTTTCAGTGAAATCGTCTGACTACTTATGCAGAAACCCTGCAGGCAGACAGACCGAATGACAAACCGGCTTGACGTAATAACAAAAGTTAAAACCACTTGTCAAGGCAGTGTATGTATAGCCGTCCGACGAAACGGATTCAATTCAATTCAGTTTATTTCAATGGCAGCCTCATAGCCCATGGACAGAATATACAATATAGATAATTAACAACAATTAAGAGAAAAGGAGAGACTAAAATACATGTATAGCAGCTTACGCCATCTCTCAGAGATGATTGCAAATAGGCCCATAATTAATTAATATGGAGCACAGTAGGCCTACAACATTTGATATTGCTGTTTTCTATTTTTTTGTCGTCTATCTTGTATAGGCCTATATGTTTTGTATTGTCCAATTATGTTTGTGCTTTTGTTTTTGTGGTTTTTGTGCTGCCTTGGCGAATAAACGTAGGCTATTCATTATAACATTCATAACATTAATGTTTTTTCAACACAAGAAGTTGTCGTTTAGGCCTATAGGCTACTGTGGCCCTCAGTTAGGCCTATCCTGTCTTGAAATGGCTACTGTGTTCAACTGGACGGGAAAGTCTGTCAATAAAGGTAAAGGTAAAGGTATTTATATAGCGCACTTTTTGTAGTACCTCACACTCAAGGCGCTCAGGTACGGATCACACAGTGTTACCTGCAAATTACACCAATGCCTGCCTCTACCTCGTAAGCATTCACCAGATGGCGCATCCCCAGACTGAGGTTGCGTACATCTAATTGCAGCCTACTACTCATTTATCTACCCCGAAAGGATGAAAGGCTGAGTCGGCCTGGTTGGCTGACCTACAGCGGACGGTTTACCCACATAA
>Ga0209149_1000192_pt1 | contig 24575 bp, 27 predicted proteins | sample WorMetTyACAVOLI2_FD_187423 | JGI IMG/M metagenome (GOLD analysis project Ga0209149, IMG submission 187423) | Marine gutless worms symbiont microbial communities from Max Planck institute for Marine Microbiology, Germany - Olavius algarvensis... ... | reverse complement strand
GTGTGTCCGGCGAGACTGCAATACTGCAGACGACGCCGATGTTGTTTATGTTGTGAGCCGCGCTGGTGTGGAACGACAGTCGTGACTTCTGTAGTGGCCCCGCTCACAGCAGGCTGCTATTAAAGGCGTGTTCTATGAGTGCTGCAGCACAGTTTTGAGGGACCTGCAGTTTATTGGGAAGTGGCAAAAATCTTTTACGTACAACCTGTGTAATCTAGCAGAAGTGCTGCAACAGAAATAAATCTTACACTTAGCTGCTACTTCATCGCCGTAACCTTTTTGAGAAATACCCGAGAAAGCCTCTTCACGCAGTAAGCCTCACTTTTTCACCCACCCTATATATATATATATATATATATATATATATATATATATATATATATATATATATATATATATATATATAGTTATAAGTTTGCGTGGTTAGCCCGCTTTCTTATGGTAAAAAACTCGCGTAAGCCAGACACGTTTGGGTTCGCCAGACATTCTCGTGTCGGGCTAACCCGTTTTGTTCCACCCCTCGTGAGAGGTATAGAAAACACTTGTTTACTTAAATTTGTCAACCTGGGTTGACCCGACATAGAAAAACCGTGACAGTCCATACATGCAGATATACAGCACCGCAGGCGAAGATTCAAGACACCAGCAGGCGCTGGTGCACTGACCCGACTGACCTGACCTGTGACTATAAGAGATATCTAAACCAAATTTGGTACAGAAGACAAGTACCACACTGTCAACACGCCGGAATGGCCAAATTCACATAACCTAAAAATCCAAGATGGCGGCTGCCGCCATCTTGAATTTCGAAAAAAAATGTCAATAACTCCGGACTGAATAAAGATATCTGCATCAAATTTTATAAAAAGATGCATCACGGCCATGCGGAAAAACCACGTGACCAAAAGTGGCAACCGGAAGTTAATTCGCGTGACGTCATCAAATGAAAGTCTGAAGGATAAGTGCGTCGATCTCAGTGACTATAACAGATATTTGAACCAAATTTGGCACAGAACACAAATACCACACTGTCAACACGCCGTAATGACCAAATTCACAACCTGAATATCCAAGATGGCAGCTGCCGCCATCTTGGATTTCGGAAAAAACATCAATAACTGCGGAGTGGATAAAAATATCTGCACCAAATTTTATGGGACGATGCATCACGGCTATGCGGAGATGACCACGTGATCAGAAGTCGAAACCGGAAGTTAATTCGCGTGACGTCATGAAATTAAAGTCAGAAGCATAAGTGCGTTGACCTCAGTGACTATATGTTCTGCTTGTCTGTCCCCGCTGACTGTTAAGCACTTTGTCATTGAATGTGTTAATTTTGCTGCTATCCGTAGCAGGTATTTTAGTGCTTCTTCAATGAAAGATGTATTTGAAAATGTCAGCGCACAAAGCGTCATAGATTTTACAAAAGAAATTAATTTTTATCACGAATTGTAATCTTGTTATTTCCTTTTATAAATATTAACTAATTTCCTTCGGCTTAACGTTAAGCCTTGATGATTACACACGTGATTGTGTATAGTGCGAGAACGCGCTTGGTCGCGCTCGCGCTGTAGAACCGCGGAGACGGTGGCTATCGCGCGTGGCGCTTGGTGGTCGAATACCCACAGTGATATAAGTGTCACAACTTGCGAGATGGTGGCCGTGTGCCACTGGCGACCATGTTGACAACACCTCGCTTGTCGCAGCGTCAACAGCAGGCATATAGGGTCAGAATCGCGATGTCTCTTTACTCCACATGCATTCGACGCCAGAGTTAGGGGGGTTCCCGTCGGAATATCGCCATTTCGTTTGGTGTGGAAAAACTAGAATGGTGTGGCTACCCGATGGTGAAAAAATTTCGAAGATATCTTTATTTGTATAGACACAATCCACGAACGTGACAGACACACACACAAACACACAGACACCGCATGACGGTATAGGCAGCGCTTATGCATAGCATCGGGCTGCAAAAAACGAATGACAGCATTGACGAGCTGAAGAAGAGGCTCATGGGCACTTGCGATCGTATTCCTTAGGGCATCATCGACCAAGCCAATGTCAAGCATGGCTTCGTGCATGTGTAAAGGCAGAGGAACATCACTTGGAACACCTACTGTTATCTAGCCACCTAGCCGGCTCTTTTTAGAGCCACTTACACACCAAAACCGGTTATGTTCAGTACCATTCACACTATCGAGACCAAAACAACATGAGTTTTCTGTTTTTGTTTAATGTCAGGTAGTGTAGAAATATAACTAGTTATACACGCCAAGATATTAAATGGTTTCACACCATTCAACAGGATTTCCACAAAGGCTCATGGGTGTTATTTGACTAGTACGTTTTTACCGATGACAATGCAATGAGATTTTTCAACATTAAACTCAAGGGAAATTGGTGGCAGTTCTGTTAGGTTTGATGTCAGTTATGCTAAAAGAGCATTTTACGCTGCCTGCAATGCCATTTTTCTACATAGTTCAGGAGTTAACGAGATTGCATTGTTACATTTACAAGAAACCTAGAGTCTTTCTGTACTTATATATGGTACTCCTGCCTTGAACCTAACTAACAGACAAGTGAGTGAACTTAATGCCTCTTGAAACAACGTTATACGTAGATTGTTCCGCTACCACAAATGGGAGTCAGTCAGCACTGTATTACTATGGCTTGGCAGACTCAATGTCAGACATCTTATCCAGTTGCGTAAAGCGACATTTTATAGGCATTTGTTACAGAGTAGTGGCTGTAGTGATGTACGTTTACTTCGTCATAATATGTTTTTAGTGTATTTACTCAATAACTATGATGATGATTGTGTATTACAAACATTATTCTGCTCGAACTCTGATGCTATCAAGACTGCTTTTGAGAACTATGTGTTGTGTTATGCGTGTTTATATTGTAAATGTGAATGTTTTTTATCCACTTTATATAATCTGTATTTTTGTCTGTCATGCTGCTTTTTTGCCGAATACAGGTATTCATTATACCGGCGAACAACGTCAACACCAGAATGGCTGAAATAAACAACATCAAGACATGGGCATGTGCCAATAACTTAACGCTTAATCTCACCAAGACTGTCGAAATCGTTTTCGTCGACAGTAAGCGAAGGCGTCAGGTTCAGCTTCCAAGCCCATTAGCAACTATATCTCGCGTATCCTCTCTCAAAGTACTGGGCGTAACAATAAGCAGACAATTGGTGAAAAATGTACACCACCCCTACTCGATATAATTAGCGTTAGGACAAAATGCACTCTGTATATACAAGTTGCGTGCGACAGGCGGGTTAACCCTTCGCGGTAGTAGGGGTAAACCGCATACATGACCGACACGCGTTACGTATGGGTTACCCATACGTGTATATATTTTATATAATTTAATGTGTCTGACAGACAGGAAGCATCGCGCGGGCTTATTGCGACAGCAGAGCTACTTGTTTTGTAACGTCGGGTGGTGTAGAAACGTAAGTGTGTATGTGCCACTATTCGATGGTGTGGCTGGAACGTAAAAGCATTTCGTGGGTTGCAGTCTGGATTCAAAGACATTACTGTTTAAGCATTATCAAATCGAGCTATCGTTATCAACAGACCACAGAATTCTACTCGATGTTTGGTTTTGTCAGCCGGGTGAGCCGACTCCCGTCACCCTTTAGGGATCTCGTGGATGCGCCACTGTCAAAATTTTTGAGGCGCGACTTTTAGTCCGTCTGTCCGTTTGTCTCTCTGTCACGTTCGTGTATTCGAAACAAATGATGATGATGATGGTGGTGGTGGTTATGATGATGATGATGAAAAGAATTTCAATGTGGGTGCAGTGGTTGAGTTTCTTGTCGCATATGCTTTCAAGCGAGGAAAGCGGTCGGCAGAAACAGTACGAAATGCATGCTGGAGAAATTGGTGAAAAATGTACATCGTCCCTACTAAGTATAACTACGGTTAGGACTAAATGCATTCTGTATATACAAGCTGCGTGTGACAGGCGGGTTAACCATACGCGGTAGTAGGGGTAAAACGCCTACGTGACCGACACGCGTTACGTATGGGTTACTCAGACGTGTATATATTTTACATGATTATAATGTGTCCCAAAAGTGAGACTAGCGTAATCTTGAATCTATTGTACAGTTGTAGGTCTATTGCAATGAAATTTAACATGTGATATCCCTACCTATTAAATGCATACAGAATTTGCCACCTCACCGTTGTTATAATTCTACACTACCTGACATTACACAAAAACGGAAAAGTTATGTTGTCTCTCTCAATAGTGTGAATGGCTCTGAAAATAACCGGTTTTGGTGTGTAAGTGGCTTTTGTCAGCCGAGTGAGCTCAGCTGACTGCCGTCCCCATTTAGGGATCTCCTGGATGGGCCACTGTTGAAATGTTTGACACTTGACTTTCAGTCAGCGCGGTTTATGCGTCTGCGGTGTCCATACATCTGTCTGTTTGTATGTCACGTTCATGTATTCTAAACAAAAGATGATGATGATGGTGATAATGATGATTGTGTCGGGTAGGCGACTCCCGTCCCCCTTTAAGGATCTCCTGGATCCGCCACCGTCGACATTTTTGTCATGCGCGACTTTCACTCAGCGTGACCTACATGTATGCCGCCACTGTGTCCATCCGTTTGTCCGTATGTCTGTCTGTCACGTTCGTGTATTCTATTACCAATAAATGATGACGACGATGATGATGATGCTGATGATGATGATGTTACGATACGATACGATACGATAGTGTGTATTTAACGTGCAGTAAAAAGCTGACGCGTAGCCAGCTTAGTCCACCACACGGAACAAACAAAAAATTAAAATGTGAAACTAAAAATAAAACGATGAGCATGATAGGTCCGGTCCAGTCCCGTTGTCATGAAGGCAGTCCGGTAGGTTAAAGAAGTCTAAGGTGGGAAGGATTTGTTGAAAAGGTAGGTTTTGAGCCTGGAGTGAAAGAGTGAAGGAATGATGGATGATGAGAGTAATGATGATAATAGAGATGAGCAGACAGGTGAATGAGGATGTGAGTCGAGACATGACTGGCGAGGCTGACGGAAAGAATCCGGGAGTTGATTCCACAGACGGGGTGATGCATATCTGAATGAGCGATCTGTAATTTTCAATGAAGAGATGGTTGGTGGGTGAGAAAGGGTGACAACCGATGAGGAGCGGGTACTGCGAGGGGGTTGAACAGAAATCAGATTGTTAAGATAGCTAGGTTGACTGGTCGTATGAACTTTGTAGGTAAGAGAAAGAAGTTTATATTCAATGCGTTCGTTGATCTTAAGCCAGTGGAGAGATCTGAGAATAGGAGTGATATGTGAGGATTTAGGAGTTGTTGATGTTGATTGTGTCGAAATGGCTAAACATATCGTCAAACATTTTTCACAACCACGTAGCCGCATTATTTCAGTTCTTCTTTACGAAACCGCATCGCGAAATTCACAGGGGAATTTTTTTTACATCCCACCTGTTTGGTGTCTCTTCTATAGCTACGGTTGATCTTAAAATCTGGGTCATCGGTCATTCAAGTTCAAAGCTTGCGTACGGTTTCCTATTAGTGTTCCATATTAACCTTGGCTATAACAATGTATCGTTTCCGTGATACAACGCGATATTGCTTAAAAATTACCAATTTTCATACTACACCTGCTATAACTACGGTTTGGACTAAAAACACTATGTATATACAAGCTGCGTGCGACAGCCGGGTTAACCATACGCGGTAGTAGGGGTAAACCGCCTACGTGAGCGACACGCGTTACGTACGGGTTACCCATACGTGTATATACTTTATATGATTATAAATACGATACTAGCGTAATCTTTAATCTCTTGTACAGTTGTAAGTCTATTGCAATGAAATTTAACATGTGATATCGCATAGCTATTAAACGCATAGATAATTTGACGGACAGACGGACAGATGTGTGGACACCGCAGACGCATAGGGCGCGCTGACAGAAAGTTGCGCGTCAAAAATTTCGACAATGGCGCATCCATGATATCGCTGAAGGGGGACGAGAGTCGGCTCACCCGGCTGACAAAACCAGACATCGAGCATAATTCTGACATTCTGTGGTAACGAATTGATAACGATCTTCTTCTTCTCGCATGCATGTCATGAACCATAACTGGTCAGCCACGAAACAGCGTCTTCATCCGCAGAGTGTAGCTGAGATAAGCCGCCATTCCATTTCGTTAGGGGACAGTATTCGACAATGTGAGACATCGTCTGTCTCGCCACAAGGACACAGATCAGTGTCTGTAAGTCGCCATTTCCTTGTGCAGGCACCGCAGTGTCCCTGTTCTGTGCGAAAACGGTTCAGCAGAGACCACTGTTGCCGAGGGAGGTCGAAATCCGGTTGCCGGATTGTGGGGTCACACACTAGGTGAGAATTGACCACCTCAGCCGACTTCCAGTTATGCCTCCATCGACTTTTGATGTCAACTGATTGCAAATCTAGCCACAACGGCTTCCTGGATGTCATTCATAGCAATGGTCGTCTACGGAATAAACGGATATCAGGATGGATTGGCTAACTGTCATTTTTGACGATTTTCTCCACCAGCTTGTCAGTGGCAGCCTTCCTTCGTAGGGCTGGCGGTTCAATGTTGCAGAGCACTGGAAGCCATGGGAGAGGTGTAGAACGGAGGGTACCAGAGATGAGACGCATGGTAGAGTTCAATTGCACATCAACCTGACATGTGTGAGCAGAGCGTGACCAGACTGGGGCGCAGTACTCTGCTGCTGAATAGCAAAGCGCCAGAGCAGATGACCGCAGAGTGTTGGCGCTGGCACCCCAGGTGGAACCGGCTAGTTTCACCAACGAGTTGTTTCGGTTCTTCAACTTGCCTGCAGTGTTCGTCAAGTGTTCTCTGTAAGACAGCGTACGGTGTAGAGTCATCCAAAGATTGGTTGGGTGGAACTCATGCCGAAGGCGTTGGCCATCCAGATAAACTGATAGTTTACGGGCGACTGATTGTTTTGGAGGCGCTTGGTAACGTTTGATAACGATAACTCGATTTGATAATGCTCAAACAGTAATGTCTTTGAATCCGGACTGCAACTCACGAAAGGCTTTTACGTTCCAGCCACACCATCGACCAGTGGCATATCCACACTTATATTTTTACACCACCCGACATTACAAAAAAACGAATCACATCACCGACGAGCTGAAGCAGAGGCTCATGGACACTTGGGACCGTATTCCTTAGGGCATCGTCGACGAAGCCAATCTCAAGCATAGCTGCGCGCATGTGTAAAAGCAAAGAAACATCACTTAGAACACCTAGTAGCAAAACAACCGGCTCTTTTCAGAGCCATTTACACACCAAAAACGGTTATTTTCAGAGCCATTCACAGAATTGAGAGAAAGACAACATAACGTTTCCGTTTTTGTGTAATGTCAGGTAGTGCAGAAATATAACTAAGGTGACGTGACAAATTATGTATGCGTTTAACAGCTAGGGATATCACATGTTAAATTTCACTGCAATAGTTACAACTGTACAAGACACTCAAGATTACGCTAAACTTATTTTTGGGAAATATTAAATTGTATAAAATATACACACGTATGAGTAACCCATACGTAACGCGTGTCGGTCATGTATGCGGATTTCCCCTACTACCGCGTATGGTTAACCCACCTGTCACACGCAACTTGTATATACAGAGTGCATATAGTCCAAACCCTAATTATATCTTATAGGGGTGGTGTACTTTTTTCACCAATTTTTCCAGCAAGCATTTCGTGATGTTTCTGGCGACCGCCTTCCTCGTATGCGACAATAAACTCAGCCACTGCACCGAAATTGAAAAGACAGTCACGTGACCAAAACTACGCCCCTTCCGGAGGTACATTTTATGCGTGGTTAGTACTTGGCAATGTCTATCAGCGTACCAAATTTGAAGCGTTAAGGGGTCACTCAAGATCATTGAAAATTAGTATTCCATTGTAAGTATAACTCTATCTTGCACCATTGTTCGAGTTGTTTGACGTTGAAAATATCGCAACCTTGAAATCTTTGTCAACGGTCATTCAAGGTCATTGAAAGTGGTACCACTCGAAAGATTGCGTACGATTTCCTATTAGTGTTCCATATTAACTATGGTCCTAACAATGTATCGTTTATACACTACCCGACATTACAAAAAAACGAATCACGCCACTGACGAGCTTAAGCAAAGGCTCATTGATATTTGAGACCGTATTTCTTCGGGCACCATCGTCGAAACCAATGGAGAACATGGCTGCGTGCATGTGTAAAGGCATAAGGACGTCACTTAGAACAGCTACTGTGTACTAGCCACAAAACCGTTTCAGAGCCATTCACACTATTGAGAGGAAGACAACATAACTTTTTCTTTTTTGTGTAATGTCAGGTAGCGTAGAAATATAACTAAGGTGAGGTGGCAAATTATGCATGCGTTTAATAGGTAGGGATATCACACGTTAAATTTTATTGCAATAGACCTACAACTGTACAAGACATTCAAAGTTACGCTAGTCGCATTTTTGGGACACATTATAATCATATAAAATATATACACGTCTGGGTAACCCCCACGTATCGTGTATTGGTCGTGTACGTGGTTTACCCCTACTACCGCGTATGGTTAACCCGCCTGTCGCACGCAGCTTGTATATACAGAGTGCATTTAGTCCAAACCCTAATTGTAGCCAGTAGGGGTGGTGTACATTTTTCACCAATTTTGTCGAGCATGCATTTCGTGCTGTTTTTGGCGACCGCCTTCCTGGCCTGAAAGCGTATGCGACAAGAGGCTCAGCCACTGCACCCAAATTGAAAAGAGTCACGTGACCAAAGCCACGCCCCTTCAGGGGGTACATTTTTATGCGTGGCTAGTACTTGGCAATGTCTATCAGCGTACCTAATTTGAAAGAGTCACTCAAGATCACTGAAAATGACACCAACTATTAGTCTTCCATTGTAAGTATAGCTCTACCTTGCACCGTTGTATGGGTCTTCCATTTGTCGATGGTGCGGCTTAAACGTAAAAGGTGTTCATGGGATGGAGTCCGGATTTGGTTTTGTTAGCCGGGTAGGCCACTGCCGTCCCCCTTTAAGGATCTCCAGGATCCGCCGCTGTCGACATTTTTGATGCGCGACTTTCAGTCATCGCGACCTATGCCGTCACTGTGTCCATCCGTTTGTCCGTCTGTCTGTCTGTCTGTCACGTTCGTGTATTCTTTTACCAATAAAATGATGACGACGACGACGACGACGATGATGATGATGATGATGATGATGTTGATATTGATTGTGTCGAAATGGCTAAACATATCGTCAAACATTTTCCACAACCACGTAGCCGCATTATTTCAGTTCTTCCTTACGAGACCGCATCGCGAAATTCCCAGAGGAATATTTTTTACAACCCACCTGTTTGGTGTCTCTGCTATAACTACGGTTGTTTGAAGTTGAAAATATCGCGATCTTAAAATCTGGGTCATCGGTAATTCAATATCAAAGCTTGCGTACGATTTCCTATTAGTGTTCCATATTAACCATGGCTATAACAATGTATCGTTTCCGTGATACAACGCGATATTGCTTAAAAATTACCAATTTTTCATACTACACCTGCTATAACTACGGTTTGGACTAAATGCACTCTGTATATACAAGCTGCGTGCGACAGCCGGGTTAACCATACGCGGTAGTAGGGGTAAACCGCCTACGTGACGCCTTATGTAAGTGTTTCCCATACGTGTATATACTTTATATGATTATACTGTGTCCCAAAAAACGATACTAGCGTAATATTTAATGTCTTATACAGTTGTAAGTCTATTGCAATGAAATTTAACATGTGATATCGCATAGCTATTGAACGCATAGATAATTTGACGGACAGACGGACAGATGTATGGACACCGCAGACGCATAGGGCGCGCTGACTGATAGTCGCGCGTCAAAAAATTTCGACAATGGCGCATCCAGGAGATCCCTGAAGGGGACGAGAGTCGGCTCACCCGGCTGACAAAACCAGATATCGCGCAGAATTCTGTGGTCTGTTGATAACGATCTTCTTCTTCTCGTATGCGTGTCATGAACCATAACTGGTCAGCCACGAAACGGCGTCTTCATCCTCAGAGCGTAGCTGAGATAAGCCGCCATTCCGTTTTGTTAGGGGACAGTATTCGACAATGTGAGACATTGTCTGTCTCGCCACAAGGACACAGATCAGTGTCTGTAAGTCGCCATTTCCTTCTGCAGGCACCGCAGTGTCCCTGTTCTGTGCGAAAACGGTTCAGCGGAGACCACTGTTGCCGATGGAGGTCGAAATCCGGTTGCCGGATTGTGGGGTCACACACTAGGTGAGAACTGACCACCTGAGCCGACTTCCAGTTATGCCTCCATCGACTTTTGATGTCAACTGATTGCAAATCTAGCCACAACGGCTTCCTGGATGTCATTCATAGCAATGGTCGTCTACGGATATCAGGAAGGATTGGCTAACTGTCATGTTTGACGATTTTCTCCACCAGCTTGTCAGTGGTAGCTTTCCTTCGTAGGACTGGCGGTTCTGAACATTGTGAACTGCTTAACTGCGCCGCCTAGAAATATTCTTACTTACTTACTTACTTACTTCAATGTTGGAGAGCACTGGAAGCCATGGGAGAGGGGTAGAACGGAGGGTACCAGAGATGAGACGCATGGTAGAGTTCAATTGCACATCGACCTGACATGTGTGGGCAGAGCGTAACCAGACTGGGGCGCAGTACTCTGCTGCTGAATAGCAAAGCGCCAGAGCAGATGACCGCAGAGTGTTGGCGCTGGCGCCCCACGTTGAACCGGCTAGTTTCACCAACAAGTTGTTTCGGTTCTTCAGCTTGCATGCAGTGTTCGTCAAGTGTTCTCTGTAAGACAGCGTACGGTCTAGAGTCACCCCAAGATAGGTTGGGTAGCACTCATGCCGAAGGCGCAGGCCATCCTGATAAACTGACAGTTCACGGGTAGCGCTGGTATTATGCAGGTGGAACACACTGCTGATTGTCGATTGTTTTGCAGGCGCTTAGTTTAAGTCGCCACTGTCGACAGAAGTGTGACATCCGCGCCATATCTAACGAGAGACTGCATTCCAATTCGCTGAAGTATTGGCCTTGAATGGCGAGACATATGTCGTCAGCGTAAATGAATTTTCGGCCACTCATTGGAGTACAAGTTGAACAGAATCGGTGCAAGGACAGAGCCTTGAGGAAGGCCGTTACGTTGGGGTCTCCAAGAACTGGTGTCATTGCCCATGTGCACCCTGACACGTCGATCTCAAGCAGCAGACCCACCAGTCGGGTGAACCAATATGGCATGCTTTTACTCAAGTTTGTAAAGAAGACCAGTGTGCCAGACAGTGTCATATGCTGCTGTTAAGTCCAGAAAGACGGCGCCAGTCTTTAGGTTCTGCTGGAAACCATTTTCGATGCAAGTGCAAGACGCTCCAGGAGCTTGTAACACACACTCAGCAAGGGGTCACCCAAGGTCATTGAAAATTAGTATTCCATTGTAAGTATAACTCTATCTTGCACCATTGTTCGAGTTGTTTGACGTTGAAAATATCGCAACCTTGAAATCTTTGTCAACGGTCATTCAAGGTCATTGAAAGTGGTACCACTCGAAAGATTGCGTACGATTTCCTATTAGTGTTCCATATTAACTATGGTCCTAACAATGTATCGTTTATACACTACCCGACATTACAAAAAAACGAATCACGCCACTGACGAGCTTAAGCAAAGGCTCATTGATATTTGAGACCGTATTTCTTCGGGCACCATCGTCGAAACCAATGGAGAACATGGCTGCGTGCATGTGTAAAGGCATAAGGACGTCACTTAGAACAGCTACTGTGTACTAGCCACAAAACCGTTTCAGAGCCATTCACACTATTGAGAGGAAGACAACATAACTTTTTCTTTTTTGTGTAATGTCAGGTAGCGTAGAAATATAACTAAGGTGAGGTGGCAAATTATGCATGCGTTTAATAGGTAGGGATATCACACGTTAAATTTTATTGCAATAGACCTACAACTGTACAAGACATTCAAAGTTACGCTAGTCGCATTTTTGGGACACATTATAATCATATAAAATATATACACGTCTGGGTAACCCCCACGTATCGTGTATTGGTCGTGTACGTGGTTTACCCCTACTACCGCGTATGGTTAACCCGCCTGTCGCACGCAGCTTGTATATACAGAGTGCATTTAGTCCAAACCCTAATTGTAGCCAGTAGGGGTGGTGTACATTTTTCACCAATTTTGTCGAGCATGCATTTCGTGCTGTTTTTGGCGACCGCCTTCCTGGCCTGAAAGCGTATGCGACAAGAGGCTCAGCCACTGCACCCAAATTGAAAAGAGTCACGTGACCAAAGCCACGCCCCTTCAGGGGGTACATTTTTATGCGTGGCTAGTACTTGGCAATGTCTATCAGCGTACCTAATTTGAAAGAGTCACTCAAGATCACTGAAAATGACACCAACTATTAGTCTTCCATTGTAAGTATAGCTCTACCTTGCACCGTTGTATGGGTCTTCCATTGTCGATGGTGTGGCTTAAACGTAAAAGGTGTTCATGGGATGGAGTCCGGATTTGGTTTTGTTAGCCGGGTAGGCCACTGCCGTCCCCATTTAAGGATCTCCTGGATCCGCCACTGTCGACATTTTTGATGCGCGACTTTCAGTCAGCGCGACCTATGCCCTTCACTGTGTCCATCCGTTTGTCCGTCCGTCTGTATGTCACGTTCGTGTATTTTGTTACCAATAAGTCATGACGACGACGACGACGACGATGATGATGATGATGATGATGATGATGTTGATATTGATTGTGTCGAAATGGCTAAACATATCGTCAAACATTTTTCACAACCACGTAGCCGCATTATTTCAGTTCTTCTTTATGAGACCGCATCGCGAAATTCCCAGGGGAATTTTTCACGACATCGAACAGGTGGTTTGTGAAAAATTGGCAATTTTCAAGTAATATTGCGTTGTATCTTGGAAGGGATACATTGTTATAGCCATTGTTAATATGGAACACTAATAGGAAATCATACGCAAGCTTTCGAGTGGTACAGCTTTCAATGACCTTGAATGACAGTTCACCCAGATTTCAGCGTCGCGATTTTTTCAACGTCAAATAACTCGAAAATCGCTGCAAGATAAGACTTATACTTACAATGGATAGCTATATAGTTCATGTCATTTCCAATGAACTTGAGTGACCCCTTGACGCTTTAGATTTGATACGCTGATAGACATCGGCAAGTACTAGCCACGCATGAAAATGTACCCCCGGAAGCGGCGTGGTTTTGGTCACGTGACCCTTTTTTCAATTTTGGTGCAATTGCTGAGCATCTTGTCGCATACGCTTTCAGGCGAGGAAGGCGGTCGCCAGAAACAGCACGAAATGCATGCTGGAGAAATTGGTGAAAATGTACACCGTCCCTACTAGCTATAACTACAGTTTGTATATACAAGCTGTGTGCGACAGGCGGGTTAACCATACGCGGTAGTAGGGGTAAACCACATACATGACCGACCCACGTCAAGTATGGTTTACCCATACATGTATGTATATATTTTATATGTACACATGTGTCCCAAGTAATGAAATTTGCGTAACCTTGAATATTGTACAGCTGTAAGTCTATAGCAATGAAATTTAGCGTGTGATATCCCGATGACCTTAGCTGTTAGACGCATATAGAAATTCCCGCCTCGCCTTAGTTATGCTTCTTCACCACCTCACATTACACAAAAAGGAAAAATTATGTTGCTTTCGTCTCCGTGGTGTGAATGGCTCTGAAAAGAACCGGTTTTTTTGTATAAGATGCTCTGAAAGAGCCGGTTGTGTGGCTAGATAACAGTAGGTGTTTTATGTGACGTCCCTTTGTCTTTCACATGCACGCAGTCATGTTTACCACTGGCTTCGTTGATGCTGCTCTAGGAAATACGGTCCTAAGTGTCAATGAGGCTCTGCTTCAGCTCGTAGATGCCGTCCTTCGGTTTTTGTGTAATGTCAGGTAGTGTGTAAATATAACTAAAGTAAAGTAAAGTAACGGTGTATTTGTATAGCGGATCGTCGCGTAACCCCTCAGATACGCTACCGCTTCCCATAAGTCAGCACTGATCTCCGTTATCCATTCACCAGCCAGGCATCAGCGAACACTGCGAGACCACGAATACCGGCTGGTGTATCGCGCGGTATGTCTGTTTACTTTCCCAGCTTTCGCCGGGTACTTATCTGGCCTGCCACAGATGGTAGGCTCAGGCTGAGTAGGACTGGTGCCTGGCTCCGCATCAAGGTGGTTTTTCCGTCCAAAGACGGCCACTTACCTAGGCACTAACCGGGTTTAGCGTAGAGTAACTACGTTCATCAGCCGGAACGTGCTACCGCTACACTAAACTGGCAATGTGAAGTGGCAAATTATGTATGCATTTAATAGCTAAGACATCAGGATATCACGTACAACTTTCACTGCCATAGACTCATAACTGTACAGGATATTCAAGATTACGCGAATCTTATTTTGGGGGACCCAGTGTATATAATAATAGTAATCTAAATTGAAAGAAAACCCTACTGTATATACAGTGTATATACAAAAGCTGCGTACCACCATACACCGGGTTAGCCCGACGCAGCAGTAGGGATAGACCCCATACGCGACCTACACACGTTGAATACAGGTTACCCCTACGTGTATATTTTAGACATTATGCTTATTGTGTAACGTATTTTTTATCTGGTCGCTTTGAAACTGCACTCACTTAATACTGTGGTAGTGATCAGTTTATCTCCTGTAGATACATCTTGGTTGGCTTTTCGTCGGCTTGTTATTGGCTAACAGGCTATATACAGGCAGCTGACTAACGAAACAAGTAACTAGAATTGGGGTAAAACCGCAACGATGGGCGAAGGATCAACGCCCGACCGAGCGGTGCGTTGCTCCCACATTGTAAACAATAAACGACTCCCATTGACACCAGTGTTGCCGCCGGCCGCCAGTGGCTTTTATATTGTCCCCCGTGCCGAATGTACTTAGGGGTAAATTTTGCACTCGCATAACCGGAAATAAATCTGTAACAATATGCATTCATTTACTTACTTATTTGTTTTAGCAGTGGTTTTATAATGGCGGTATAAAAACGTAATTGTTTACTGACGACTACTGGCGTCTTATCACCGTGTGGTGTGGACTGGAACAGCGTGCTGTGGTTGACGCCATTGATCAGTGGCGACCTCGTTTGTTAACTTTTGATGACGCTGAAGGCAGACATTTTGAATATAATTTAGGCCTATAAACTTGTTGTGAGAATTTTACGTCGGTATTTTAATGTTTCAGTGCTTACGTCAAAAAAGCGTTATTTTCTGATTTTGCAAGGTAGTGTGCTTACACACGCAGGGTAAAGTGAGACTTTTGCTACGTTGAGATGCGTTAAGAATGACAAAGTTATCACCCTGAGTTTGGTGTACTAGTTTTTTTGGGACACAATGTATATACATATTATATATACAGGTCAAGGTGGTTTAGCCCGACTCCGCGATCTGGCTAACCCGCGAGCCAAAGAAGCGCGGGTTAACCCTACGTGTATATTTCGCATGTACCACGGGTGGGTTCTCCCTACATTTCGTGTTTTGCCATCCCATCCGCTCCACATGTATGTATATACGCTGTTAACGCGGAGTAACCCTACGTGTATATGTGTATATTTCGCGTGTCCCGCGTATGGGTTCTCCCCACATTTCGTGTCTTGCCATCCCATCCGCCCTACATGGTAGGGTCAACCCACCAAATATCGGTATATATATATATATATATATACATATATAGTTATAGGTCAAAACTCACATTCATGTCTCGGGGTTATTCTACAATTTAAAACGTTTAGTTTCATGTCAGCGCCATAATTTCACACCAGTATCTACACAAAATATAACATCCGAATTTTTCAGTAAATTTGTGAGTAGTGTCAAAAATGAGCATTTCGACACAATCATATTTTTTCGTTTTTTTATAACATAAATGTTTTTATTCATTTTTTATTAATTCAATGTGTGCGTCCCCACGTGATCATACGTGGTTATACATATATTTACACATTAAAGGCGACACTCGCACTTCACCACGTGTGGTTATACCACATTGCATGCGTGTCATAGGTGCTTCGTGTACTAACTGCGGTGTAATACGAGAGTCCGACGGACTGTGCGCTCGCTGTCTCGACCTACCATATTGCAAAGTCTGCAAGCGCCACCTGAGCCATCCATCTTTCAATGGAGGACAACGCCACATCTGCCAGGTACCTTTACACATTGCTATCGCATGTATTCTCTATCTTTGCATACCGGTACCGAGACCTTAGACGCTTTACAAGTCGGATTATTATTTGACAAGTCGCTATCGCTATCATTACAAGTTTTCTCGTCTGTGTGCTTACAGAACTGCGAAAATCGGCGCACCACACGACGTACAGCACTCAACAACACAATCTCCGAAACTTCCGCACTTGTTACTGAATACGATACCTCCTTCCAGATGTTAATCAACACCCGTCGACACGCCATCAACGACATCGTTCTAGAGGCCTTACATCAGCACGGGTACTGACGTGTTTATTCTTCTATAGTCGTTAATCGTTACAAATTCATCTCATCTTTCACATTTCGAGTTTCACTTACACCGCTCTGTATATTTCACAGATCCATTCGCATTGACGAGTACACGTTGACGCCGCACTCGTCCGTGAGCTTCCCGACAGACAACTGTCGCGCATCACCGCATACTCCATCCGTCCTCGTCAATTCCGCCCAGTCCTTTGACTTCCATTAAGCTATTACGCTACTCGACAACGCACTCAAACAGTTTTTAACACTCGCGGATCTGGCTTCATTTTAGAATACGTAAAACGCTTCGTCGTATCTGTACTCCGCTATCGTCCTCTGCACGGCTCCACTCACATTCTCACCCCTTCATTCCTCGCTGCAAACCGTTGTATCGTGAATGTTGAAAACAGAGATTCGAAATGTTTTCTGTGGTCTGTGCTGTCTGCCTTGTACGAACCTAAAGTTCACAAAGAGCGCCTCTCAAATTATACCAGTTACGAATCCACACTCGATATGGCCGGAATAAATTATCCCGTGGAAACAAAACAGATCCCTCTCTTCGAGGAACAGAATCCTTCTATCAGTATCAGCGTCCTGTCTTTCGAACCAGACACCAAGAGCTTCACTATCAAGTATCTGAGTCCCGAAAGAGGCAGACAGCACCACATAAATCTTCTGCTGCTCAACGACGAATCCGACCCCATGAAACACCACTACGTGTGCGTAACCAACATGTCCCGTTTAGTTGCACACAGGTCCAAATACGGTCATTCCACATACGTATGCCACAGCTGTCTTCACCCGTTCTCCGACCCGACCGCTCTCAAAAACCACATTCCTTTCTGTGTCCAACACCAACCTCAACAAGTCCAGTATCCCGACCCCGACGATTGAAAACTAAAATTCACCGTCAAAAAACAAGAACCCCTTCCTTTCTTCCTCATCGCAGACTTCGAATCTTTCCTCACACCCACCGACGACGACGACGACGACACGCGACATACCAAAATTATTAACAAACACAATGTGTCCGGGTTCTGCTGTCATCGCGTCACTCAACTCAATCAATATCGCACCCCTCCCACCGTATACAGTGGCGAAGACGTCATGTCGACATTTTACGAGCACATCACCAACGAGAGTACAGAAATAAGTAAAATTATGGCCACCAACCTCTCAATGGAACCACTCACTCCTTAACAACAGTCACAGTACACCAACGCCACCGGCTGCGACAACTGTAAACAACCCTTCACTCATCGAAATTGGAAGGTCCGTCACCACAGTCACCTCACGGGTCAATTCCTCTTTCCCTGTTGTAACAATTGTAATCTCCAGCTGAAATCTACCCGGACACATCGCGGCAGCGACCAGTACTTCCTTCCCATAATCTTCCACAATCTGAAAAATTACGATGCCCACTTCATAATCAAGAATTTCGAGAAATACGTCGAAACACGACAAGGACCACAAAATAAATTACGATGACATCAAGGTCATCCCTCTCAACTCTGAAAAGTTTATCACCTTCCAAATCGGCAACCTGCGTTTCTTAGCCTCATACCAATTCTTGTCCACGTCCCTGGAAGAACTGGTGTCTGCTGCTTAAGAGTGGTAAAGAAAATTTCGGCGAAACCATCAAATACTTGGGGGACCACGACTTGGTTTTTGCGAAAGGCGTATACCCGTATGCCTACATGACTGACAGATCCAAATTCGACGAGACTCGACTGCCTCCCATCGACCGGTTCTAGAACGACTTGAAAGACGAACCGCTGACTCAGCAAGACTACGACCGAGCCCAACAGATCTGGACGCATTTCGACATTCAAAATTTGAGACAGTTTCACGATCACTATTTGGTCTCCGACGTCTTACTCTTGAGCGACGTTTTTCAACATTTTCGACATACGACTTTCGACGCACACCGACTGGACTGTCTCCACTTTTTCACACTACCGTCCCTCGCATGGAACGCGGCCCTCACACATACCGCAGCCGAAATAGATCTCATCACCGACCCCCAACATCTATCTGATGATAGAAAACAGCATGCGTGGAGGTATCGCCGTCATTTCCAAATGCCACGCTCTAGCCAACAACCCCTACGTTGAAGGCACGACGAGTCGCAATCAACCAGTTATATCACATACCTCGACGCCAATAACCACTATGGTTACACACAGAGTGAACCACTTCCGGTCGGCGACTTCCGGTTTTTGTCGCAAGAAGAAATCGACCGATTCGATGTAAAATTTCTAAATTCCGTTCCGTCCGACTCGTCTACCGGCTACATTTTGGAATGCGACTTGTCGTATCTGCCAGAACTCCACGACCTCCACGCAGACTATCCCATGGCACCCGAACACCTCGAGATAACTGAAGACAGTCCCTATTCAAAGTCCCTCATCGACCCTCTCCACCAGTGGCAATCCTCCAAAACAACTCGTCCCAAATTTAATGAATAAACAAAAATACGTGTGCCACTATCGTAATCTATAGTTTTACCTCGACCACGGGCTCAAACTCGACAAAATTCACCGCATAATTTCATTCACCCAGAGCCCGTGGTTGAAACCCTGGATAAATTTATGCACGGAGCAGCGGAAGATGGCCAGGTCCGACTTCAAGTTGGACTTGGCCAAACTGCAAGCCAACGCCATGTTTGGCAAGACCATGGAAAACGTGAGGCAGCGCGTTAATCTCCGTCTCATCGCCGACTCCGACAAACTTCTCAAGGCCACCGCAAAAGTTTCGTTTCGACACAGCGAAATTATCAACTCCGATCTCGTTCTCATGCGTGCAGCTCATCAAAAGGTCACTTTAAACAAACCCATCGCCGTCGGATTTTCTATTTTACAACTGAGTAAGTTGTTGATGTACTTTCTATTACGAACATCTCAAGGCCAAATACGGAAACCGTTGTACTCTATTCTTCACCGACACCGCCACATTCAGACTCCAAATTTGTACGAGGACATGGAGGTGGACTCTAACGAATACGACACCAGCAATTTTTCGAAAAAGACCATCCTCTCTATTCCACCGAAAATCACCCGGTATTGGGCAAATTCAAGTCGGAAATGGGTTCTCGCACTCGCACCCAGAGAGTTCGTCGGGTTGAGAGCGAAAATGTACTCCTTGGACTGCGGGAAAAAATCGCAGAAAAAGGCCAAGGGCATAAAGAAACATGTTGTAAAAAAGAACGTTCACCACCAAGACTTTCTGGCAGTTTTGAAGCGCGAGAAAATGAACACCATGGCAAAATTTAACGCGTTCAAGTCCACCAACCACGTCCTCAACACAATGCGTTCGACGATAAACGATTCATCCTGGAGGACGGAAGTAACACGCTGTTTTACGGCCATTACCGCGCCGTCTAGCTGTCGTTATATTGTACATACTTTGAACGTTGTATATATGGTACCGCCAATGTAAATAGAACTGTACATGTCGTATGTCGTAATAAACGTCGTTGAATGCACCGACACTTATAAATAGAACACGCACGCACCTTCACACTCAGTCGATAGAATGGCAGCGTATGAGACGACGTCTAACTATAACTACAGTAGTATTATAGCACCAGTCTGCGAGCAGACGAACGAAACCATATGGGCTTTAGTCGGTCTATTGGCCACCTTCATAGTTGGAGTCATAATCGCACGATTTCACAAAATCGAGTGAAACGCTCAGTAAGTCATGCTCCCCCTTAAACATCCTTTAACCGCCCTGGTGGTAGCACCCACGTGCTGTGGCAAGACGCAATTCGTCTTTAAGCTCATAGACAATGTTGATCGTATGATAGATCTGCCACCGAACAGAATAGTCTACTGATACGGAGAGCACCAGCAATCGTTTCGTAAATACTCCAACGTGTCGTTTCGACAGGGTCTCTGCCGGACGCGTCCGACTTTGACGGTAGCGAGCCCGTACTGCTAGTGATCGACGATCTCATGCAGAAGACCGATGAGACGGTGGCTAACCTATTTACGAAAGGATCACACCATAGGAACGTGAGCGTGGTGTTTCTCGCCCAAAATCTGTTTCCGAAAAACAAGTTTGCGAGAACCATGAGCCTCAATGCGCACTACATGGTTCTGTTCAAGAATCCGAGAGACGCGAGTCAGTTTGCAAATTTTTTGCGTCAGATGTACCCAAAGCAATGGCAGTTCGCCGTGGAAGCATATAAGGACGCGACGTGAGAACCGTACAGTTATTTGCTCCTCCACCTCCGACCGGAACAGGACGAAGACTTGAGATTGCGTACGAACGTCTTTCCCGGAGAAACGCACTACGTGTACGTTCCGAAAAATGAGCGAGCGAATGAAACGGTTTCTGCCCACGCTGAGAAGAATACACAGAATGGGAGAGTTTATCGATTGCGTGTCGGAGTGTGCCAAAAACGTCTTAAAAGGTAACGTTCCGCTCACGAACGCTCAGATGAGCAAGTTGAGACCGAGGAGACAGGATCTTCGTGGGCTGTCCTTCAAGAAGACATCACTGACGAAGAAGCGCAAAATTATCCAGAAAGGCGGCTTTCTCTCGGCACTTCTGGCACACGCACTGTCCGGTCTGCTGGCAAAGTGATGCAACAGGCCAAAAAACTAGTTCTCCTCGACGAGTTCGATAGGGAATATAAGCGTCTGCAGAGACCTGCCAACGCAGTTGCGAAGACCGGTAGAAGTCTACAGTTATCCGACACTCTTCCCGAGTCGTCACTCGACGACGATCGTAAAGTGAAGGAATACGTGGCGGCTCTGCACAGGTACTTAAACGTCCGCAAAGAGCTACCTCCGCAACCGATTACCGAACTGCTGCCACTGCCGCCTACACCACACACGCAGCCGAGAAGAGGCGTTCGCAGACCTCGAGGTATTCCGACACCACCTTCGCCCATCGCACCACTCGCAAACGACGTCCGCCCCTCAGGTGGTCACCCTACTGACATGGACGCCATCTACGATGACGTGCGCTCGCCCGGCAGTTTCGGTGGTATACGCAACTTGAAACGTTACAGTGGCCGCTTGGAGCGCGACGTCAAGACGTTTCTGTCCGGACGGATGCGTACACGTTACACAAACCGATAAAAATTCGCTTTCCTTGTCGCAAGACGTATTCGAAGGGCATAGTGGACCTGTACCAGATCGACCTGGCGGACCTGTCCAATATTTCCTGGTGCAACGACGGTGCTAGATATCTGCTGACGTCTTTAGAAAGAAGGCTTGGGCAGTACCCGTTCGAACGAAGACCGGTCGCGAAGTCGCGAACGCCTTCGAGAAGATATTGGTCGACGGTACACCCAACATGGTTCAGAGCGATAAGGGAACCGAGTTTTTAAATTCCACATTTCAGGGTATGTTGAAACGTCGTGGCATAAAATTTTACACCAGCGAAAACGAAGACCGTGGTAGAGAGATTCAACAGAACGCTAAAGTCGAAGATGTATCGCTATTTCACCCACAAGAATACGCGGCGCTACGTAGACGCATTGGACGACATGCTGTATTCGTACAATAACACGCATCACAACAGCATAGACATGGCACCGATGGAAGTGGATGTGGAGAACGAAGACCTGGTCCGAAAGCGTCTGTATCCACCGAAACCGAAATCGTATGAGTGGAAGTACGAGGTGGGCGATAAGGTGTGAATAACGATGCAGAAACGTCCGTTAAGAAAAGGTTACTTGGGCGACTGGTCTCTAGAAATATTTGTGATAAAGTCTCCTCTACCCACCGTTCCCGTCACGTACCAACTGGTGGACTTGGTCGGACAGCCTATAAAAGGAACGTTTTACGAGCAAGAACTGCAGAAGGTCTCAAAGTTCGACGACGAACACTTCCATATAGATTGCATACTCAAGACGAGGAAGTGAAGCGACGGTCGCGTCACAATATCTCGTTTCATGGAAGGGTTATCAGAGCAAGTTTAATTCTTGGGTTTCCGATCTCGTGAGGCTGTGAAGATGAGTCGTTTCGTATTGACTCTACCTTCGAACAGTTCCATGGATCACTTTCCTCACAACACTGCGGCACGGTACATGACCAAACTGGTCGAAACGTTGGAGCTAGAAGGAGCGTGGGAAGTGGGTCTTCTGGAAATTGCGAGTCCTTCGTCCATAGAAAACGTGTCGGAAGACCAGTGTTATTATACGATATATTTTAAACCCGGTAATTCTTATACTATAGTGAGAGTTCTGGCAGGGCTATACAAGATAGAGAATCTGTTAGTAGACGCTTTACACGATGCTCAGCGTAAGCAATTGAGAAATATTGGTGCAATGACCGATGACGCACCTCTTATGGTGACCTTCAGAGCTCCCTTTGCCAGTAGAATGGGTATGAGAGTAGAACTGAGCGATGACGTGTTGAGTTTGGAATTCAGTCCGGATTTGGCAGGTATACTCGGTTTCGATGCTAACATGAAGTATTCCGGACACGAGCCGATATGGGGCCAACGTGTCGTGGACATGTACGGAAGTCTGGGTCTCGTTTACGTCTACTGCGATCTAGCAGAATACGTGTTGGTGGGCGACAAAAAAGCTCCTCTTCTCCGTATAGTGGATAGGCCGAGTGACATAAAAAGCATAGAACATTGCATTATGAATCCGGTTCAATCAATACGTACCTCTCCAAAAGAAGTGTTTCGATACCGTGATGGTGAGCATCATGTTGGATTCGGGTACTCTGGTTCCATTTTTAGCCGGAAAAACGGTGGTGGTTTTGGAATTTCGTCGAGCCATGCACAGTTATTTTTCGATATAAAAGCGCTGCCACTCGAAGGGACGAGTCATTCTACGTTACGACCATGAAGCGAAAGATCTATTGCTGCGACGGCGCTCGCGATCTGTACGAGGAGTACTACCACAGACAGAACGGAGGAGAGATACCCGTATTTGTGGGACGCAGATTTCAGCACAGTCAGGGATTGGGCAGTGTACTGAGTGGTTTCTTTCGTTGCCTGGTGCTTCCGTTTTTCCAAAGTCACGGTAAGAAAATTTTGGCAAATGCGGTGAAGACGACGGCACAGGTGGCGGACGACGTGCTGGGAGGCAAAACGTTGAAAGAATCTGCCAAACATCGAATTCCTATGGGTATAAAAAGAACGCTCCTCGGACTAGGCCCGCAGTCGGGATCTGGTGTTCGTAGAGTGAAGAGACTCAAGCGCGACATTTTCTCGTGAGATATGGCTTTTATTCACGAAGGTTCTTGTGAGTGTACAAAGTCTGAATTGGACCTGTTTTCTGTGCCGCCAACTCAGACTAGCATGGAACAGGGTAGTTGGGTCATATATCATCCTCTGCAGTCAGAGACGGTGGCCCAATCGAGTTCGAAATAAGCGGTAGCGGTGAAGACTACATCGACTTTGCACACACGGTGCTGTACGAAAAGGTCAAGATAACTACAAACAACGGTGCCAACCTGGCCGCCGATGCTGCGGTGGGTAGTATATGAATCTATTTCTACACAGTCTGTTTTCGCAAGTGGACATTTCCTCAATGGAACGCTCGTGACCCCTTCCACTAATACCTATCCGTATAGGGCCATGTTGGAAACGCTTTTGAGTTATGGCGAAGACTCTAAGAAATCTCTGTTGACGTCTGCGCTATTCTACACCGATACGGCCGGTAGGATGGACGCCGTGGGTTTTGCCGATGCTGCTACCGTAAACCAGGGTCTGGCTAAACGAAGAACGTTCGCGAGGCAGAGTCGGGAGTTTGACATGATGGGTCGCCTACATGCAGACCTATTCTTGCAAGAGCGTTTCATGCTCAACGTGGTTGGCGTAAAGATAATGCTGATTTGCAGCAGAGACGCGTTCTGTCTCATGGGAGCGGCCTCTAAAGTAAGGATCATACACGCGTCCATGTTTGTGAGAAAAGTTAAACTCATGCCGTCGGTATTCCTCGCTCACGCCAAGACTCTGGAGA
>Ga0209149_1000184_pt1 | contig 25306 bp, 20 predicted proteins | sample WorMetTyACAVOLI2_FD_187423 | JGI IMG/M metagenome (GOLD analysis project Ga0209149, IMG submission 187423) | Marine gutless worms symbiont microbial communities from Max Planck institute for Marine Microbiology, Germany - Olavius algarvensis... ... | reverse complement strand
CGCACTAAAACCCGGATGATATTATTTTGCTTCTTTTACCGCCTATAAATCCTCGCCGAATACTAATTGGGTAACTGCAAGTGTCTAAGGTGTTTGTGTTTGCTACCATCACTTATTGAGCTGTTACTATCTATGGATTTGAGGATATCAAAAAGGGAGACTACGCCGCTTTGTCGGTGACCGATAGCGGTATCGGAATTTCACCAAAAGATATTGAAAGAATATTTGAACCTTTCTATACCAAAAAAACCATGGGAAGAAGTGGAACCGGACTGGGAATGGCGGTCGTGTGGGGTACCGTAAAAGACCATCGGGGTTACTTCGACCTTTCCAGCATGGAAGGACAAGGAACTGAAATTACATTATATTTTCCGGCAACTCGCAAAAATTTTCACCCTGAGCCGGAAATCGCATCAATTCAGGAGTTAATGGGAACCGGTGAATCCATCCTGGTGGTCGATGATATTGAAGCCCAACGGCAGATAGCGGCTGAAATGCTTGAAAAACTGGGATACCAGGTTGTGACTGTATCCAGCGGTGAAGCAGCCGTCGCATACCTGCAAGAACATTCGGCCGACTTGTTGGTACTGGACATGATCATGGAGCCCGGTATTGACGGTCTCGAAACCTACCGCAAAATCCTCAAATCTAACCCGTGCCAAAAATCCATTATTGCTAGCGGCTATTCTGAATCGATACGGGTTAAGGAAGCCCTGGAACTGGGAGCCGGCAGTTATGTGAAAAAGCCTTATTTGCTGGAAAAAATTGGCCGTGCGATCAAAGCTGAGCTCAATCGATAAAATCAAACAATTTTAATGCGGTTCAAACCGCTGGGGTGAGCCTGGCGAGACTGGGTGAAGACTGGCTGGTGACTAATGCCGGGGTCTGCAGTTCAAAGCGCTGGATCCGCTTTTATTGTCCCGCGAGCATGTCGTACAATGAATCCGGATGCAGGAAGGTAAATTCATAGCGGGCGAAACCAACGACATCGCCATCTTGCAGATTTACCGGCTTATTGTCAAGTCGTTTTCCGTTGACCATGGTGCCGTTGGTGGATCCACAATCCATGATCGAGTAAACGCCTCTTTTAATTTCGAGTATCGAATGTTGTTTGGAAATGGCATAGTCCGGCATTATCATGTCATTCCCATCGACCCGGCCAACGGTAAAAGAGTTAACCGGCCCGCTGGCATATTCCCCTTTGACCAGCGGGTAGATGGCATGCTTGAGAGTCTCTGAAGTGGAATTGTTGTCATCGGCTTCGTCCAATTCAAAAACAACCGTTCGGTTCATCTCCTCTTTGCTGGCACGTTTGCGCAAGTTCAGCGATCCGGACTGGATGGAAGAGCCAACCAGCACTGGTTGCTCCATGAAAACTCTAAATTTCGTTTTCTGATATAATTTGACAAGCTTCTCGAGGGTTGGCAGCGGAATTCTACCCGATGCATTCAGCATTTTGGAAATATCGCCCAAAGGCGATCTTGGCTTAATAGTATCGCTCGCTGCGTCGATATCATTAGCCTTCTTTTTTTTCTTTAACCCGAACATATAAACTCTCCCCGGAAGTGACCAGCCGAAATTTTAGTATTGCATTCATATATTATGCCAGATAATTTTTTAAATAGCAAGATTTCTGATTTTTATTAAATAATTTTAGGTATTTGTGAATTTCATTCTTAAAACCCGGTATACGGGTATTTCTCCCGCAAACTGCCGGCTCGGGGACAGATCCCATCCGGGCAAGCCGGTCGCCGCGTAGCGCTGATCCCGCCATATCGGGGAATTGAAAATTGAAGATTGAAGATTTGTTGCATTCTATCTATTTTATATCAAAACCGTCATCAAAACAGATTTAATCTGATCAATAGATACGAACCGGAACAAGCTGGAATTCTAAAAGCACCATAAGTTGAAATCAATTTCAATCTTTGTAAATGTAAGTATGTCATTGCTCTACAAAGATGCCCAAAAATGGGCTGGTCACTTTGCATAACATTTAATTGGTAACTGTCTAGTGAACTTTTGCACGGATTTCATTGACTCCTTTCATGCAGGTATATATAGTAATAGTTTAATTTTCCGCGCAGACCAGCAGAGTCAACTTTGGCTTCTACATTGTTAAGCTAGTCCATAATCCGCGGCTAGTAATAAATCCGCCAGCCACAGCAGAAAACAGATCGGCGGATCGGGTTTGCATTTTAACCAAAATAACGATGCGCAGCATAAAATAATTAATCCGCCTGACTAGCGTTCCGGCAACACGTTTAAGTTTTCAATAAAATATGCGCATTCCTGGAGGTAATGTGATTCGTGGAGGATTAATTAAGGAGTCAACCCATGGCATTAAGTCTGATAGAAGGCAACGAAGCGATCGGTCGGGGAGCGCTGGCGGCCGGCTGCCGTTTTTTTGCCGGATATCCCATCACGCCGGCAACCACCATATTGAATACAATGCTGACCTTGTTGCCCCCCCCAAGGCGGCATCTGCCTTCAGGCCGAGGATGAAATTGCATCCATCGGAGCCTGTCTGGGGGCTTCCATGGCGGGTCTGAAGGCGATGACGGCAACCTCCGGACCGGGTATCAGTCTATACAGCGAGCAGATTTCATTTGCCGTCGGCAGCGAAATCCCAATCGTAATTGTTGACGTGCAGCGGCTGGGGCCGTCCACCGGATCAGCGACCCGCGGGGCCGACGGGGACGTCAATTTTCTGCGCTGGGGCAACAGCGGCGGCCTTCCGGTGGTCGTTCTGGCTCCGGTGGATGTTACCGACTGTTTTGCACTGACAATCCATGCCTTTAACCTGGCTGAAAGATTTCGCTGTCCGGTGTTCATTGCATCAAACAAGGAGATCGCCATGACCCGGGAAAGCGTCAATCAGGATACCCTGGAAAAACCGAAAATTGCCGATCGCCGGCGGGCGGCGGGCGATAGAGCGTTTTTGCCTTTTGAAGTCAGAGCCAATCAAAGCGTGCCGGATTTTCTGCCGATCGGCCACAAAGTCCCCGTGCGCCAAACCTCCTCGACCCATGGCACTGACGGTTACATCACCACCGATCAAATCCAGATTTCCCGGACGCAAAATCGTTTGAAAGCCAAATTGGAAGCAGCGGTGGCAGAGTTTTCTTTTTATGAAATGCTGCCGGCCGAAAAGTCTGAAACCTTGCTGATCTGCTACGGCGTCACTGCCCGCGCGGCCAAGGCGGTTTATAGAGAGCTGAAAAATTCCGCCCATCCGGTTTCACTATTGATACTCAAAACCCTCTGGCCGGTACCCCAACAGATGATCCAACGGGCTGCCAAGGACTTCAAACGGGTTGTGGTGGTTGAAATGAATCTGGGCCAGTATGTAGGGGAGATCTACCGCATTCTGGCAGATAAACACATCGATTTTTATGGTCAAATGGATGGCCGTCTGATCACCCCGCTTAGAATTAAGGAGAAAATTATCGATGGATAGCCTTCTCAATGATTCCAGACCACCTGTATTATGCCCTGGATGTTCTCACGAACGCATCACCCACACTCTGGACGACGCTTTCCAGAACATGGATTTAGCCGGTGACCAGGTAGTTATGGTAAGCGATATCGGCTGCTCGGGCTTGTTTGACACATTCTTCAATACCCATGCCCTGCACGGACTGCACGGCCGCGCCCTGACCTATGCCGCCGGTTTGAAATTGGCCCGGCCGGAATTGAAAGTGGTGGTGACCATGGGCGACGGAGGTCAGGGCATCGGCGGTGCCCATTTGCTGGCCGCCTGTCGGCGCAACCTGGATTTGACCTTGTTGGTATTGAATAATTTCAATTTCGGCATGACCGGTGGTCAGTATTCGGCCACCACCCCGCCGGATGCCCGGGTCGGCTCTGCTTTTTTGAACCAATTGGAACGCCCGGTGGACATCTGCCAGGTAGCCAAGTCGGCGGGGGCGCCCTATGTCACCCGTTGTTCGGGTTATCGCAAGGATTTGGCGGCGGAAATACAGCGGGCAATCGAGTTCGAAGGATTTTCCGTGTTGGATATTTGGGGTGTTTGTCCGGGGCGCTATACTAAAAAAAACCGGCTGACCCCGAAAGCCATTGATGAGGCCCTGGCCCAAATTGCCCCGCTCGAAGGCATCGTCGCCGAAAATGCCCGCCGGGAATATGGCGGGCATTATCGGGATTTGACCGCTGAACTGCGACCGGCCGACGACCCGCCCAAAATTGATGCCGAATTTCAACCGCCCGGTTCCCGGCGTCAGGAAGTCGTTATGCTTGGCAGTGCCGGTCAGCGAATTATCACCGCCGGTGAAATATTGTGCCTGGCGGGACTCACGGCCGGGTTGAATACCACGCAGAAAAACGAATACAACATCACCGTGTTGCGCGGCCCTTCAATCAGTGAATTGATTCTATCCCCGGAAGAAATAGACTACACCGGCATCGAATGTCCCGGGGTCATCGTGGCGCTGGACCAGGAAGGGGTGGATCGCCGCCAAGACCTGTTTGAAAACCTGGCCGATGATACCCTGATTCTGCAGGCGGCCGGCGTTGAGGTACCAGCCTGCAGCGCCCGCATCCATGCGATGGATTTAAAGTCCCTCAAAATCAAGAAACCGGACTGGGCCCTGGCATCGCTGGGCGTATTGGCCAAACTCGACCGGATCATCACCACCGAGATGCTGGAAGCAGCATTGAAGGTCAGGTTTAAAGAAAAGGTCCTGGAAAATTCCCTCGAAGTGATCAAGAAGGTGCAGACCGGCTAATTTGGTTTCATCAGACGAATTTAATTTTCTGATGTCATTTCTATGAGGACAAGAAAAAAAATCCCAAATAGCAAGCATCAAATCCCAAACAAATTCCAAAACCCAATGACCCAAAATTCAAAACCGGTTTCGGTCATTGGAATTTCGAAATTGGTTATTGTTTGATATTTGTTATTTGGTGCTTGGAATTTATCTAGTCAAGGGCTCATTTGTGCCGAACTCCGAATACCGAAGGCCGAATGTCATTACCTTAATCCCTTTACCCTAAACCATACACCTTCTACCGTTCCCTTCAACCGTGCGCCGAAAGCCGAATGCCGAATGCCCTTCTATTTTCAGCTTGAAATATCAAGTATCAAGCATCCAGCATCCAGCATCCAGCATCCAGTATCGAGTATCCAGCATCGAGCATCCAGTATCGAGTATCCAGCATCCAGCATCCAGCATCCAGTATCGAGTATCCAGCATCGAGCATCCAGTATCGAGTATCCAGCATCGAGCATCCAGTATCGAGCATCCAGCATCCAGTATCGAGTATCCAGCATCAAGCATCAAGTATCAAGCATCGAGTATCCAGCATCGAGAATCGAGCCTACATTCTTGCCAGAAAATTTTCAGCCTGGGGGATAATTTCAGATTGCGGAAATTTTTTGAGCAATAGATCCAGCGCTTTTTTGGCCTGGTCTTTGTTCATGAGGCGATCATGAAATATTTGGGCAATTCGAAAGTAAGACTTGGGCGCCAGCGGATGATCCGGATAAGATTTCACCAGGGCATTGTACATGGCTACAGCCGCTTTGGTTTTGCCGGTTTCATTCATCCAGCCCGCCAATTTGAATAAGGCGGAGGCCGTCGGCATAAAGCTGCTGTCAGTGGTTCGGCATTCGGTAAAGACTGCAATGGCCTTATTTTTTTGCCCCTCGGATGTCAGCAGGTCCAGGTGTGCCACACCTTGCTCCAGCATCTCCTCGGTCCGTTTTCTCATTTTAAGCAAGTTATAAAATCGTTCGGACAGATTTATCCCGCGGATTGGCTGCTGCACGATCATCGACCGGATAAGCTCGATGGCTTCATCCAACTGGCCGGCTTTGATCAAGGGCTCTACTTTACTCAATATCACCGCGTCCGGATCGGATTCACGGGGTTCGAATTTCTCGCTGCTCGGATCTGAAAAATCCTCGTAGTCAACCCGGTAGCCGATTCTTTCATGGTACTGCAGAATTACATATCCCATTAAATGATAGGAAATTATGGTGTAAAAGCTCTTGGCAAATGCATATACCATCGGGTGGGCCTCGGCCGGCAGGAATTTGAGTGCATAATGGCCCAGGTAGGCCGGTGCACTTCCCAGCAAAAACAGAAAAAAATACATCAGCAAGTAAGCCCAGCCGATTCTGAAGGTCAGACCTACAAAAAATACCGGGTTAATTGCACGGAAAAAGCTGCCCGTGGTGACCACCAGAATAATCATCGAGGGAACAAACAACAGTGCCGGAATCGTGCATGCAACGCCTATAAAAAGCCCGGCTTTGGCACTGATATAGACAAATCCGAGACCCAGCAGCAGGTAGATAGCAAATTGCTTAAATACCGACACAATATCTTCTGTAAGGGTTTGAATACTGACCGGCGGCGGCTTCAGGTTTCCACCGGCGGTAGCTTTAAGGGATTCAAAAGAATATTTAAGGATCATCAGCCACATGGCGCCCCGCAGGATGGACCAGAGCATTCCGGAACCGTTAAGAAATTGGGTGGCAATGGCCACAACGGTTACAAAAATCAAAGGCTGCAGTGAGAGCGGGTAGGCAAAGATTCGCGGCATACGGTTCCAGAAAGGATCGATCAGATTCTGCAAGCCGACCCAATCGACCGGCAGGTTGCATTTGGGACAAAAGTGGTAGGTTTCCTTTGCGCCATAATTTTCAGATTGACGGGCCGTGACACATTCCGGACACAGCAGGGCGTCGCATTTTGAACAATGCCAATGCGCCTTGCGGGTGGGGTGGTCATTGCAAAATTTTTTCATTTATCGATTATCCAATTGTTAAGGGTTTAACCCGGTAGCTTATCAGTTAATGCTTGAAACAGTTCATACGGATTTTTTTCTTCGGTAAAAGTAATATCTTTGCCATCGGCATTTACTTCAAATTCCGCCAATTCGCCGTTTTCCGCCGTTGACAATGAAAAGTCGATAAACTGCACCTTGCCGCCGGTCAATGCCAGTTCCCCGGACATCGAGCCGGATCCGCCATTTGCAGGATTGCTCTGGCGATAGGTCATCTCATAGTAAAGCTCACCCGAGAGCGAGTACTTTGAAATGGCATCTTCGTAGTCCGTCAAAACACAATTGCCGTTAACCGAGACTTTCCCTTCATCGATCATCAAGCTCAGCTCATGGATCAAGGACTCATCATCATTGCGAAAAACAGCATCGGCGGCATTTGAATACAAGTTTGTGAATTCGGGCTCATTTTGGGCCGTTGATAATTCGAATATTCTAAACACAGCTTCCAGTGCTTTCTTTACATCTTTCTCTGAAGGTCCGAAAAGGTTACAGCCGGTTAAAACACTGATACAAATTAAGACCATGAGCAATTTAAACGCTGTTTTTATCATAAAAATCACCTCTTGAGCTTTTTTGAATCCCGGAATTCTTGTGGCAGGTGACCGGTGTCACGGATCACGATTAAACGGCCATCTTTATATATATCGGAAAATAAAGAATTAACTTTACAGGAGAATTATTTAATTTTGCACGCCTATTGTCCTTGACGAGAAGTTAGGGTTCGTATAAAAGGCAGTAGGCAATCAAACCAGAAGACACGGTATGATAATCCTGGGGCAAAGGCTTGTCCGGCGCACCCGTCTGAAGTGACAAAAGCCGGGGGATGAACACAACAGGGATCATTTCAGCGATTTCGCCGCAGGGCAAGTTTTCCAAATAGATAAGATGTGGAGGATGAATATGAGACGGTATTTTGAAAAAATGAAGGAATTTGGCAAAGAACTCAAGCCCGGTCAGTTGAAAAGCACCGAAGCCAACGTCGGCAAACTGAAGGAGGTCGAAGCCCAGGTAGATGAAGCCGTCGCCAAGGTAAAAGACGCCGGCATGCCGACTGAAAAGGTCAATGCCCGCGGGCAGCTTACTGTTTGGCAACGGTTGGATTATCTGGTGGATGAGGGGACCTTCAGTCCGTTGCACATCCTTTACAATCCGAACGATAACGTCGAAGGAACCAATAACGTCGTTGACGGACTCGGCAAAATCGGGGGAAAATGGGCGGTCATCATCGGCTTTGACAACAAGGTATTCGCCGGTGCCTGGCTTCCGGGGCAGGCCGAGAATATTTTCAGGTGCACAGACCTGGCTAAAAGGCTGAACATACCTCTGGTCTGGCTGGTCAACTGCAGCGGCGTTAAACTGACCGAGCAGGAGAAGTTTTATGCCGACCGTCGTGGCTCGGGTACCACTTTTTTCAGGCATGCCGAACTCAATCAGGAAGGAATTCCGGTTTTAGCCGGCATCTACGGCACCAATCCGGCCGGCGGCGGGTATCAGGGCATCAGCCCATCCGTTCTGTTTGCCCACAAAAACTGCAACATCGCGGTGGGGGGGGGCGGTATTTTGAGTGGGATGTCTCCTAAAGGATATTTTGACCTGGATGGCGCCGAGCAATTGATTTCGGCTGCGATGCAATTCAAGGCTGAACCACCGGGCAGCACGAAAATCCACCATGATGAAACCGGTTTTTTCCGCTATGTTTATGAGACCGAAGAAGAGGTCCTTGATGGATTGAAAGAATACATGCAGGATATGCCGGCTTATAAACCTAAATTCTTCCGCGTGGCCGATCCCCAGGAACCCCGTCTGTCAGCCGAAGACCTCTATCGCCTGGTGCCTTTCAACCAGAAGCAAATGTACAATTTTGACGAAGTGCTGTCCCGCCTGGTAGACGGCAGCGAACACATGGAGTACCGTCCCGATTACGGACCTGAAGTCTACACCGGCCTGGTTAAAATGGACGGTTTTCTGGTGGGCGTTATCGGCAACCGGCAGGGTTTTTTCGGCGAGGACTATCCCGAATATGCACCTTATGCGGGCATCGGCGGGAAACTATACCGCCAGGGTTTGATAAAAATGAATGAATTCGTAACCCATTGCGGCCGCGACCGGGTTCCGGTCATCTGGTTCCAGGACACCAGCGGCATCGATGTCGGCGACATTGCCGAAAAAGCCGAACTGCTGGGCCTGGGTCAGTCACTGATCTATTCCATTCAACAGACCGACGTTCCCATGATGCTGGTGGTATTGAGAAAAGGCACGGCGGCCGCGCACTATATCATGGGAGGCCCCACCGCCAACCGGCATAACGCCTTTACCCTGGGCACCGCCACATCCGAAATCTACGTGATGCACGGCGAAACAGCTGCAGCCGCAAGTTTTTCACGCCGTCTGGTAAAAGAGAAAAACGCCGGAAGGCCCCTTGAGCCCGTCATCGATGACATGAACAAACTGGTCCAGGAATACAATGATTATTCCCGGCCCGTGTATTGCGCTCAGCACGGTCTGGTAGACCAGGTCGCCAAAATGACGGAAATCCGAAAATATCTGGTGGCCTTTGCCGGGGCCTCTTACCAGAACCCCAAGTCCATCTGCCCCCACCACCAGATGATGCTGCCGCGCATTATCAAGGGGTAGCAAACTTGAGAGCGATTATTGGCCGGGCGGCGGAATTAGGTATTAGACAGTTACAAACTCAGTTTTGCGCAAATTGTGCAAAACATTTGTTGGCATCTTTGTAAAGCACTAACAAACAAGCATTTACAAAGATTTGAATTGGATTCAACTTTGCCACGACGGTAATTTCGTTTGAGACATTGGAATTTCTGAATTTCGGATTTGTTTCGTATTTCGATTTTCGAGTTTCGTATTTCCGGTTTATCCGGGTTAGGTATTGGGTATTAGATATTAGACAGTTACCAATTCAGTTTTGCACAAAATGCGCAAAACATTCAATCTTCAATCTTCAATTCCGGCTTGTCCGGGTTGGGAATTATCTAATGCCAGCCGTTAAGAGAGTCGGCGACGGCATGTGATCCCGGTACTGCCCGCAGTGCCGGGCCGGCCTATTGGCATGAAAAATGTAGTGGTAGTGTTTGCCACACACAGATTAGGCTATATTGGAGTACCAAAAGTGAGTAAAAAAAATGTATTGGGAATTTTCCGCGCTATCTTTTCGACAGTACTTTGCATCGGGTTGATTGGCGGTATTGGCTATTTGATCCAGTTGACCTTGCTGTAGTCAGCGAATTCATTGGCGCCCTGCCGGCAGGCATCTATCCGGCCTGCCTGTTGTCATACTGCCAATTTATCGGCTCATAGCGTTCATTTCTTGACATTCGAAAAAAAAGCCGTTCATTTTCTCGCAAAGACGCAAAGGCGCTAAGATTATTAATAATCTAAATCGTTTCCTTTGCGAGCTTTGCGCCTCTGCGAGAGATAAATTAAATGTAGTTTCACACGAGCGGCGGCCTCTGGCTAAAGGGCAGCCGGTCTGATCAAATAGAAGAAACTTTTGGGGATCGATTTGGAAATCGGTCGATGTTGGGTTTCGCATTTCGTAATAACACCGGCAAAATGTAGGTTGGGTTGAGTGCAACGAAACCCAACAAAACTTGGAGCCGGCTCAACCCAACCTACAAAATGCAAAATAACCCATGACGGATCCAACTCTAACTTTAAAATGTTTCATAAGAGTGCGGCCTCTGGCCAAAAGAGCGGCCAGTCTGATCAAATAAAAGAAACTTCAAAAAGCAAATTTTAGATTTTGGATTGCGGATTTCGGATTTAAGGTATTCTGTCCATTTTAAATTGATTGAGCGAAGCGAATCCATCATTATTAATTATTCATTAGTCATTAGTCATTTCCTGAAGTTTCATAAGAGGTGGAGGGACCCTGGTCAGTCCTCTGACCTCAGTCCTCTGACCTCAGTCCTCTGACCTCTGTATTCTGACCTCTGTCCTCTGACCTCTGACCTCTGTCCTCTGCCCTCTGTCCTCTGACCTCAGTCCTAAATCTGCCCCTGGTTAACGGCGTACCCGCCGCCGGTCCTTTTTTCAAACTGCAGCATATGACTCACACAAGCGGGTATTTCATCAGGGTAATGGGTGACATAAATAATATTGGTGCGGCTGTGATGACCGATCACATCGATGGCATCCAGAATCCTTTGTCGATTCGTACGATCAAGACCCTGGCAAGGTTCATCCAGAATCAATATTTGCGGCATTTTCACCAGGGCGCGCGCCAGCAGGACCATGCGCTGCTCGCCGTAGGACAGCCGGTTGAAAATTTTTGCCGAATTATCAGCAATACCCAATATCTTCATCCACTGGTCGGCGGTCCGTTTCTGATCGGCAGAAGCTTGCCGATACAGCCCGACGCTATCGAAAAACCCGGATAGAACAACTGCATATGCCGATAGCGGTTTACGATAACGGATCTGAAATTCAGAAGACATCATACCAATGCGCTGCTTGATTTCCCAGATGCTTTCCCCTGAACCGCGCCGCTGGTTGAACAGCCAAATCTCATTCGCGTAAGCCTGGAGATTATCCGCCGTAATCAGATTCAGCAAGGTCGTTTTACCGCAACCGTTTGGGCCCAGAATAACCCAGTTTTGTCCGCTGCTCATTGACCAACTCACGTTGTCCAGCGCAGTTACCCCGCCATAGCTAACCGTGACGTCCCGCATGGTGATCAGAATATCGGACCCGGCATCGTCAGTCGCCGCTTTATTTTCACCGGTAGTCGGCGGGGAAAAGGCGGCATCAAATTCGGGTGCGTACAAATATTCGATTTGCGGTGCGGTCAAAACTTCTTCCCGCGGCCCCTGGAAAACCACCCGGCCGTCCCTGATTGCCAACACATGGGAGATATTGGCCAAGACTTCCCTCTGCCGATGGGTTACCAGAATCACGGTACGGGTGTCATCCATCAGGTCCTCGATGATAAGTGCTAAATCCTGGCGCGATGAATCATCCAACCCATCAAAAGGCTCATCCAGAATCATGATTTCCGGGGATTTCAGCAGTACCCGTGCTATCTGGACTTTTCTCATTTCACCGGTTGACAGTGCCCGGATACCCCTGCCCAGCAGATGGTTTATCTTAAGCCTGGCCACGACCCTCTCAATATCAGCAGGATCAACACCGGTCAGGCCGCCGACTTCAGCCAGAATATCATGGACGGTCGTGATAAGATTTTGATTTCCGCTGAAAAAACGGAAATCATCACGGCGCTCTTCCCGGGCAATCAGTCGCTGATGCTGTTCAAAAGACACATATTCGGCCTGGACGGCGCCGTCCCGGCCCGGGGAATAATGGACGGTGCCTTTGACTACCGGGACATCCCCGGTCAGGGCCCGGACAAGTGCAGTTTTGCCGGCACCATTGGGTCCCATTATAGCCCAGTGCTGGCCTTTATCGACGCGCCAGTTTGTATTGGGCAGCAAAAAAGTATCTCTGACCCGCAGGGTAACGTTTTCAAACCAGATAACAGACGGATATATGCGGCTGTTGAATTCAGTGTTTCTTGACATTGAGCCTAAGATTCTGTTAGCCTTTTTAGTAACAAAAGAGCTTAAGTAAGGTTTATCGAAGCGACCTATTAAATATCAATATTGATGAATTCGTAAAAATTCGAATTCATCATGTGTTTGGTGTTTCGTGTTTGGTATTTGGTAAAACCCTTCGCGCGTCATATTAAGGTGTTATACCACTAACCACTAAACGCCAACCCTAAACACTCTCGTAAACCGGTCGTTTATCGACTTTTTACGAGACTGTCAATATTGCCCCGAGCAATCCCAACGGTTTTGTGCATAACCACTGATCAAGGAGCTCACCAATGGGAAGTGTAATTCCACCGTCCGAAAAAAACGCAATCAATCTAAAGTTAGCTGAAATTATCAAATATATGCGGGAAGAACAGCAATTGCTGCTCCTCAAGCAGCTGCTCGAGGGCAACCTTAGACCGACCTTGTATCGACTAATCGGCAAAATGACCGAATCTCAGCAATCTGCTCTTTTGGAACAGCTACAGGACCAGCCCCTAAAAACCAGCCTGGAAGAAACCGAGATTGCCCTGCGAGGCCACAACCGCAAATCATGTATGCTCAGCATCGATTACCGGGTTCAAGGGTACAGCTATGAAGGCTACATGCTCGATATCAGCCCGGCCGGGGCATTTATCGAAACCGGCGAAGCATTTTATGCCGGCCAGGGCATAGAGATATCCCTTTCCCTGCCGAACAGCCCCGGGCCGTTGCGAATTACCGGCGAAATCCTGTGGAAAGGCCTGCTCGGCATCGGCGTAAAATTCAATGACATCGACAACGAACAAATTTATCTCATCAACGCATTTATCGGAAATGAACAAATCTAGCGTGTTTCGGGTTGCGATGTACATGTTTCGAGTAGCGCGTTAATTCCCGCACCACGTAACCCGCAACCCGCACCTCGTACCACGCAACCCGTAACCCGACCGCCGCACCGCTAATATTTAACCTTTTCCAACCCTTTCAGCTTAAGAATTGCCCTTGCATCTTCCGGCGTTGCCGGTTCGATGGAGTGTTCCTTGGCGATCCGGACTATTTTTTCCACCTGTTCGCCGCTGCTTTCAGCCATTCGGCCTTTCTCAAGATAGAGGTTATCCTCCAGACCTACCCGGGTAAACCCGCCCATCAGCAGCGCAGCATTGCACATTTTAAATTGATCCTTGCCGGCGGCGCAGACCGACCAGACAAATTCATCGCCGATAATTTCCTTGGCTGAATTAACCAGGAATACCAGATTGTTGATGGTTGCCTGCATGCCGCCTAAAATCCCCAACACGAATTGCAGGTATACGGGTTTTTTGATGTAACCTTGTTGAATCAAAAATGCGACATTGTTCAGCATTCCGGCATCATAAACTTCCAGTTCCGGTTTGGTATCCTCCTGGGCAAAAAATTCGCTGAATTCACGCAGGGTCTTAAAGGTGTTGGGAAATATAAAATCTTCACTCATGGCCAGGTATTGAGGTTCCCAGTCGTGTTTAAACTCTTTGATTTTCGCCAAAATCGGATGCAATGCGAAGTTTAGCGAACCGGCATTGAGTGAGGCCAGCTCCGGGCTGTAAGCTTTCACAACCGAGACGCGCTGCTCGACGGTCATGCCGAACCCGCCGCCGGTGGTTGTACAAATGACCGCATCACATTTATCTTTGATATCGGCCAGGATTTCACCGAACAGGGCGCTATCGGCTGAGGGCTGCCCGGTTTCGGGGTCTCGGGCATGCACGTGGACCACGGAAGCCCCTGCCTCACTGGCCCGTCGTGCTTCTTCGACAATCTCATCCGGGGTAATCGGCAAATTCCCTGACATCGTCGGTGTATGAATGGCTCCGGTCAAGGCTGCGGTTACAATGATTTTTTCTGACATGATTAACTCCTTTAAGGATTCGTTAATTGGTTGAGTTATTAATTCGATACAATTCCACAATTATTCAATATTTACAGTCTCGGAAAAAGTCGAAAAACGACCTGTATACGAAAGTGTTTAGTACTTGGTGTTAAGTGTTTCGTGGTATAACATCTTGATATGACGTGCTACAGGTTTTACCAAATACCAAACACGAAACACCAAACACATGATGAATTCGACTTTTTTCGAATTCATCATTATTCATTTCCAATGCACCATCGGCAACCCGGCCACCGGGGATTGAAAATAGGGGATTCGGGTGCCACGCAGACTGCCGATATAGGCGGTTTTCAGGTCCGGTCCGCCAAAAGTTACGCTGGCAAACCAGGGTGCGATCGTACCGCCGGCGGCCAGCATATCATCCGGTGTTGCCCGGTCTTCGACGAAGGCTTTTTCCAGAGCCGAAGCGGTTTCCTCAATCGTATCATCGAGTATGACTAGAAAATCACCTTCCGGGGTGATGGCAAATACCTGATCTGCCATCACCAGGGTTCCCCACAGGTTTCCGTAAGAATCGAAGGTGATCCCATCGGGAAATCCGTATTTGCCGAGTTTGGAAGGTCCATAAACTTCCCGGTTCGTCAGTGAGCCGTCGGGCTGCACCCGCATGCGCGATATGCACTGGCCGCAGGTTTCCACAATATAAAGATACTCCTCATTGGCATCCAGGCGGATTTCATTGGTAAATTTAAAACCGTCCGCCACAATTCGCAGCCCTTTTTCATCCGCCAGGGCAATGTAACCATCGGATATGGTATGACTGACCGCCTTCATCCAGTTTTTAATGCGGGTGGAAATGGTCAGCCAAATGCGGTTTTGGCTGTCGCGCAGCACGAAGTTAACCTTGCCGATGGGTTGGCCGTCGATCGTGTCGTAAAGCAGCCGGGTCTGCCCGTCGCGAGTCATTACCTCCAGCACATCGGTGCCGAAATTGGAAATGATGATATCGCCGTTTTCTGCAAAGGCGAGTCCGTTGGGCAGAGTGCCTTCCGTAAACCGGCTGGCATCATCGGCCGCAACGGTAAAGGACTTGTCAAAGGTCTGGGTAATGATCTGCTGCTTGCCGTCGGGGGAAATTTTGACAACCCCACCGCGCGCGTCAGCTGACCAGAGGGTGCCGTCGGGTTCCGCCAGAATGCACTCAGGCCGCTGCAAATCCTGTCCAATGTATTGAATATCCGCCCGATCGACCTGGAAACCGATTAAAGGATTTTCAGACAAGGGGTTCCTCCTTTCGTGAACTGAAGGTGTCAGATGTCAGAGGACAGAGGACAGATTTCAGAGGACGGAGGACAGATTTCAGAAAACAGATAGCTGAGTTCGGAAATTTTCAAAATTTTTTCTTGGCGTTCTCTGCCGCGCTGTGAGATCTGCGGTGAACTATTATGTTTCTTGTCCGATTAGACCGGCCGATTTTTTTTGCTGGCAACTGGGCTGACAACTGAAAGCTACTATCTGTCCATTGTCATCTGCCCTCCGCCTTCTGTTATCTGTCAACTGTCCTCTAACCTCTTTGCTCTATCATCTGTTTTCTGTCCTCTGTCATCTGTCTTCGGTCGTCTGTCCTCTGTCCTCTGTCCTCTGCCCTCTGCCCTCTGCCCTCTGCCCCCTGCCCTCTGTCATCTAACCAACACCAGACTGATCTGCGGAAATATCACCACCAGGATCAGCACCAGAATCATGATCAGCACATAAGGAAACGATCCCGCAAACACATCGTTCAAGGTAATGCTCTGGTCATCCAGGGTCGATTTCACCACAAAGGCTGCAATCCCCAACGGCGGTGTGATCAGGCCGACCTCGATGGCAATCACGGTTACCAGCCCGAACCACACGAAATCAACTCCCATTCCGTGCATGATAGGATAAATCAACGGAACAACAATCATCATGATGGAAGTCGAATCGAGGATCGTCCCCATCAACAGCACAACCACCAGGTAGATGCTCAAAATGGCATACAGCCCCATGCCCGATTCGCTGATCCAACTTGCGATGAAGCCCGTAATGCCCGAGAGCGCCAGCATCCGTCCGTAGATGTTCGCCGCGACGAGTAAAAAGAGGATAGATACCGTTACGTGGCCGGTTTCGGTCAGCACCTGCCAGAACCGGGACCAGGACAGCTGCCGTTTGCCCAGGGTCAGCAGCAGCGCGCCGAGCGCCCCGACGGCGCCGGATTCGGTCGGCGTAAACCACCCGGCATAAATACCGCCGAGCACCAGTGCAATCAGCAAAACGATGGGCAAAAGCTTCCAGAGGGCCTGGGATAGGCTCATGCTGTCTTTGCCTGAACTGTCGGTGATGGGCTTGACGGCTCCCACATACTGCGGTGCCCGATAGGCCATTAATAAAATCGCGGCGCTGTAGGCCAGCGCCAGCAGAATCCCGGGCAGGATGCCGGCTTTGAAAAGATCGCCGATGGACGTCTCGGTAAGCACGCCGAATAGGATCAGCAGCAGGCTGGGTGGAATCAGCATGCCGAGTACCGAAGATCCCGTCACCACGCCCACGGCAAAGCGGGGCTTGTGCCCCAGCCGGATCATCTCAGGCACGGCGACTTTGGTAAATACGGCCGCAGAGGCAATGGATATTCCGGTTACCGCGGCAAAAATCGCATTGGCCGCCACAGTTGAAATTCCCAGTCCGCCGCGGATACCCCGAAACAGACGGTTGGCGACATCGAAGGTATCCTTGCCGATTCCGGAAACGGAGATCAGCATCCCCATCAGCACAAACAGCGGAACCACGCCGAAGATATAGCCGGAAATACTGTCGGAGGCCGCCAGGGCCAGCAATTTGGAAGCGATCGTCCAGTTGTCCCTGATCAGCCCCACGCCCAAAAAGGACAATAGCGTCAGAGCCACGGCCACATGCATACCGGCGTAAATCAAAAATAAGATTCCAAAAATGGAAAGAAGGCCTATCTGAATATCGGTCATCGGCGGCCTCCGGCGCTAACGCCTTTTGGTGCGGCAGAAGACCGGATTTGCTTGAAGCTGTCAAATGCCATCAATAAAAATTGAAGGGCACCTGAAAGGCAGCCGATCAGAATGATTAGTTTTACGGGCCAGACCGGCGCCATAAAATCGCCCTCGGCACCCACATATTCATCAATGCGCCAGGCTTTGGTAAACAGCGGCACACTGGCTTTGAACAGGATGGCCATCAATGCAGCGCCGATGGAATAGTACAGACCTTCCAAAAAATGCTTGAGGCCGGGATATTTGACACCAAGCCAGTTCATCAGCAGATCCGAGCGGGTCAACCGGCCGACCTTAAGGGTGTGGGCAATTTGCAAAAACACGCAGGCCACGATGGACATGGCCACAATCTCGGGCACCCCGCGCAGCGGATGGTTGAAAATCGCCCGGCCCCCGATATCCAGGTTAATAATCACCAGCAGCACGAAAACCCAGGCCGTGCCGATGCTGTTCATCACGGAAATAATCATTTCAAATGAAAACCAGCGGGGCCGGTTGCCCCGCTGGTTTAAGGTTTTAGTATCAGGCTCTGGCACTCGTTTATTTCTCCTCAGAGGCGAATCAGGACTGCATCAGCCGGATAGAGGACCAACAGAATAAGTTCTCCGCAAACTCCAGTAGGGAATCCAACTCAGGTCCGTCCCCAGCATTCAATCGACGGAGCGGCTTGTCGGGTCGTGGTCCCGCGATACCTCGGGACGAAGCCCGAAGCGACATCCACAATTATTCATTCTTCAATATTCATTATTCATTTATCTATCCCAGTCCCGTGCCAGCGTGACACCCCGGGTGCGCAACCCGTCCAGATAGCCTTTCAGCATGGCCTTGCCGGGCAGTCCTTTTTTTTCCATGGACTGGGCCCATTCCATCGGGACGTTGGGCAGTTTGCCGGCCCAGCGTTGGCGTTCGGCGTCAGACAGGTAAGTCACTTTGGCGCCGCCTTTTTTCATGATTTCCATGGCTTTGCCGGCCCTGGCTGCCTGGGCTTCAGCCAGTTTTTTGTCGTACTCCCGGCCGACCTCGAGAAAAATTTTCTGCATTTCAGGCGGAAATGAATCGAAAACGTCCTTGTTGATGCTGAGACCGCCGGCAAACTGGGAGCCGAAATTCACCATGCAGATATAAGGGGCGACTTCGTAAACCTTGATGGCCATGGCGGCGGTCATAAAGGTCAAAGTGCCCTGGAAGACGCCGGTCTTGATCCCGTTGTAATATTCGTTCAGGTTGGAGGCCACCGGCACCCCGCCGGTCCCCTTCAGCCAGTTGGCGGAAGGCCCGGGGGCCGCAATTTTGTGGCCGTCGACGTCATCAACGGTATTCACCGGGAAATCCGTCAGGACGCCGTAGGTATCCAGTGCGGCGCCGCCCAGGTAGACCTGGTTGTGTTTGGTCCATTCCTGGGCCAGGGCCGGAATCTTTGAATGAAGTTCGGCCATGATGTCAACCACGTAAAAGATGTTGTCGGAACCGAAAGGCGTCATATAGGTCACGTTGTGCAGCGGCATCTTGGGAGCTTCGAAGATGGTTCCGACAAAACCCATATCGGCAATACCTTCCTCGATGGCTTCCAGCGCACCGCCGATTTTGGCAACCGTACCGCCGTAAGCCTGATTCCACACGATTTTGTGTTTCCCGCCGGCCGCGGCCAGCCGTTTATCGACTTCGGGTATAAAAAAATCACGACACAGGGTCACCCATAAAAAGATCGGCGGGTGCCCGGCAACGACGGTCAATTTATAGTCTTTGGCCTGGGCCGAGCCCATCGGCAAACTAAAAATGAGCGATGCCATGATGACAATCAATAGTGCTTTATTCCACATTTTCATTTCAGACCTCCTTTTTTAGACGCTTAGCAGCGTCACATCGACAACTTATTGTCGTCGTCTTTAATGGCTTGATCCAATATTCGAATCAGAATTCATGAACTCGCACCTCAATTTCCTCTTATGAAACATATATCTTAACCCCAAAAACAGGGTGTTTAAATCGTGCTCGTCGTCGTACTCGTCCTCGGGTTTTAAAACGGCACAAAAGCTTCGAGGTCGAGCACGAGCACGAGCACGAGGACGAAACGGCCAATGAGTTCATCGGAAGCTGCGTTGATTTGGCGCAGTTTCTTTTACGATCAGACTGGACGCTCACGACCAGCGGCAGTGCTCTTGTGAAACTACGGCATATTCAAAGCCATTCAGATATGAGTTAACGGTTTGTGGGAGTGGCCTCCGGCCACGATTACCCGTAGCGGGGAAATCGCGGTTAGAAACCGCTCCCACAATCCTAAACAGCCGATTCAAAACTACAAAGTGTTTGTTAGGTCAAACCGACCGTTTGTTTGGCCGACGGTCCGCCGGAGGCTGAACACCTGACACCTGACACCCGAAACCTGAATCCTGCAAACATATACTTAATTTGGATAACTTCTCCGGCATCAAGGTTTAACCCGGCATTGCAACAAATGAATTTAGTCGTCTTCCACGATCGCCACCGGCCGGGTCCAGCCGGCGCTGGCGCCCTTGATTTTGATGGGAAAACAGCAGACCTGGAATCTATGGGGTTTTCCGATGGCGGATAAATTCGCCAGTTTTTCCATATGGCAGTAGCCGATGTCGATGCCGGCGAAGTGCGCCTCCCAAATAACCTTTGGGTCCCCATGTTCGCTGAATTCCTTGGCTTGAAACGGCAAAGGCCGATCCCAGCTCCAGGCGTCGATTCCCACAACCTTGACGCCCTTTTCTGTCAGAAACAGGGTGCTCTCGCGATCCATGCCGGCGCCGGTCACCAGGTATTTCTCCGTTCCCCAGGCAGCATCAGCCCCGGTTTGAACCAGTATGATGTCCAGGGGTTTGATTTCATATCTGATCCGATCCAGCTCCTGTTCAACGTCTTCAACAGAGATGTGCTCGCCGTCAGCCTTGTGCCTGAAATCCAGCAGCACGCCATCGTTAAAACACCAGTCCAGGGGGATCTCGTCGATCGTCAAGGATGGTTCACCTTTGTCCATGGTCGGGTGATAGTGATAAGGCGCATCCAGGTGGGTGCCGGAGTGGGTGGTCAGCGTCAGGAACTCAACCGCCCAGCCCAGCCCGCCGGGCAATTGCTCTTTTTTAACCCCCGGATAAAATTCCTGCATCTGGGCTGCGCCCATCTCATGATTGATATAGTCGACCTTGGGAATCATCATGGGGGGGTCGCTGGGCAGTTCCGGTTCGATACTGATGCTCAAATCGACAAAACGTTTGCGCGCCATTCTTGCTCCTTTCGGTTTCAAGGCCTTGGTCGAGAAAGATTATCCAAAATGTTATTCATGTATTGGCAGGCAATATTTGTCAATAAAATTTTTATTTGACATAAATCAATGAGTATCGGAAACCTTCCGCCTATATTCGAAGGACAAAGAAAGACGGCGGCGTCGGGCAATCTCAAACCTTCCGGCGGATACAAGATTTCGCCCATTAATGGAAATTAAACCTTTATCCTTTAGCCTTTAACCTTTTACCTTTAACCTTTTACCTTTTACCTTAAACCTTTTCTGAATATGGATAACATCGAAAAACCAAAACTTATAAACAGATTTTCAGTGGCCAACATTCAATTTTACCGCAAGATCGTCCAGTATCTGTTTCTGGCGACGGTGGTTCTGATCGGCATTAAATTCTCCATTTTTGTCAGCCAGCTGGAAAGCGGCATGAGCCCCACGGTCGCGCGCCCACCGGGGATCGAAGCCTTTTTGCCTATCAGCTCCCTGATCAGCTTAAAATACTGGCTGGTGGGCGGCGGATTCAACCAGGTGCACCCCTCCGGCTTGATCATTTTCTTAATGGTCCTGGCAACGGCCGTGCTCCTCAAAAGGGGATTTTGCAGCTGGGTCTGTCCTTTCGGGCTGCTGACCGAGTATCTAAACCGACCGCACCGGATCATATTCCGCAGGAATGTCAAGCTGCCCGCCTGGCTTGATTACCCCCTGCGCAGCTTGAAATACCTGCTGCTGTCCTTCTTTTTATGGGCCATTGTGCTGCAGATGAATGCCGCGGCACTCGAATATTTCATCTACAGCCCCTACAACATGGTGGCCGACATTAAAATGCTGCACTTTTTCACCAACATCAGCGAATTTGCGTTCTGGGTCCTGGTGATTTTATTTGTGCTGTCTATATTAATTCGTAACTTCTGGTGCCGCTACCTGTGCCCTTACGGTGCGCTGCTGGGGGTGTTGAGTTTTTTCAGCATCTTGAAAATCCATCGCAACGATGACACCTGCACTCAGTGCCACAAATGCAGCCGTAGTTGCCCGGTGGATGTCCAGGTTCATAAACATTCAAGTGTTATCTCAGATGAATGCCATGCCTGCTTAAAATGCGTGGCCGTCTGCCCGGAAAAAGACACCCTTTACATTTCAGCGGCCAAGCGCAAAGCCATTTTAAGACCATGGGTTTACGCGGCGGCCATCTGCCTGCTGTTTGTCGGGGGTTCGGTGGCGGGAAGATTGACGGGCTATTGGCAGAACGGTATCTCCAGCAACGAATATTTGTTCCATGTCCAAAATCTCAACATGCCCTTTTACCAGCACAATCGCGGCGAGGTTCCGGCCTACAACAAAGAGGCCTGGATGCGGATGATGAAAAAGATAAGAGAGAGTCGGGATGCCATGGGCCGGGCGCATGGGAAAACCGGGTCGTAAAGCAGCAAGATTCGGCTATCTATGTTTTACGTTTCCATCTTTAAGGATTCCGACTTTGGCTCGCCTGCCGTTCGACGGGCTCAGGCCCCGAGCAAGTCGAGGGGAGTTTGTCGAAGGCCGCATTCAACTTGACCGTTTCCAAGTTTTCCGTTAGAACTTTCCCAATACCAAAACTGAAGTGCTGGGAGGCCATATGATGTTCTGGGAGCATTCGGAGAAATTTAATTCGATCTTAAGTGATTTTATTGCAGCCGCCGGAAAGAAAAAATTTGAATGATCTATTATGGACATTAAAGAAAAAGCAAAACTTAAAGAGAATATCAAAAAAAAATTAAAGACGATAAACGAAGACATTGCCGCCTACGAACAGCTTACCAAACCGGTTTCCCCGGACAACGCTATCGGTCGTCTTACCCGCATGGAAGCCATAAGCAGCAAAAGTATCAATGAAGCCGCTTTGGGGAAGGCCAAGGATACCCGGTCACAACTGGAACGCGCTTTGGCCAAAATTGATGCTCCTGATTTCGGATTATGCAGACAATGCGATGAGCCGATCCCATCGGCAAGATTAATGATCCTGCCTGAAACTGACCTTTGCGTTCAGTGTGCTGAAAGAATGAGCGATTAGATATTGAGCTGGGTCTATGGATAATATTCAAACGGATAGATTAAACCTTCGCCATATAACGACTGACGATGCGCAATTCATTAAAGCGCTATTTAATGAACCGGCATTTATAGAAAATATCGGGGATCGCAAGATAAGACAAAAAAGCGATGCGGTTGAATTTATCCAATCTAAATTTTATAAAAGCTACGCGGAATACGGCTATGGCCCTTTTGCGGTTGAACTTGAAACGAGCCAAACTCCCATAGGGTTTTGCGGGCTTTTCAAAAGAGATATTTTCCGGTACCCCGACCTTGGTTACGCATTCCTGTCGCGATACTGGTCCCGGGGATACGCTCTGGAAGCGGCTCATGCCGTGATAGGCTATGCCCAAAAAAAGCTGCGATTGCCGACCCTCGTCGCGATCACTTCGTCCGAAAATACCGCATCATTAAAGGTCCTGCAAAAGCTGGGGTTTGTCGATATAAGCGCCGTGTATATGGCAGGCTATGATGACCCGAGCCAGGTATTTGTAATGCGTCTTTAGCCGGACTTTTGTTACGATATTGACACTGATGGGCAATTGGTCGCACTGAAACTTAACCGGTTCGGGGGGTGCGCGATTATTTCCGCGTGGCTGCCGGCCGGATGCGTTCGAGGGCAGCGATGATAGGCTGCGGATCGATATGCCGCATGAGGGCTCCGATATATTGTATTTGCCTGCGCTTGGCGCTGCGGCTTTTTATATTGTGGACCAGTTCAATGGCGGCCAGGAGTTCGTCCGGCAGCTCCATGGTTTCAAGAAGGCCGATCGGCAAGTTGACTAGCTGCTCGCCCAGACGCTGCAGTGCACGGTCTTCCTTTTTTTTCTGAGTTCTGCTTTTATACTCGGCTACCATTAAACAGGCTCCCCCTTCCGGTGTACTCGGCTCCAGGTTAAGAGCTGTAAACATTAGTGTATGATCCGCGCATTGTCTGCGTGTGTCTGCGGCTGATTCATTGAAAAAATTTTTAAGTTGATTTTTCACCCAATCGCCTGCATTATTGACCACAGTGTGGCCGCCGCAAGATGCAACCGGACGTGTATCACTCAATAAATACAGCAAAAGACCTTAGATGATCAAGCAATAACTAGCCCGCTTTTTGCGGCCTCGGTCTAAACAAAACGGAGAATGATGGTGCCGTCCGGCAAGGTTAAAAGGGTTAGAAGAAAAAAACGACCGGCGGCGCTATATCAATACCAGAAGGATAGCCGTTATTTTGGCCAGATTGCCGACAGCTTAAAAGAAGCCGGCGTCGAGGAGTTGGTTGAACTCGGTGCCTTGGATGTCCGACCGGAATTCCGCGGGATTCACTTCCGGGCGACCCGACCCACCCTGTATCGAATCAACTATCAAACCCGGCTACTTTCACGGTGCCTGGCGCCGTTGGTTTCATTCGCTTGCCCGGATACCGATACATTGTATAAGAAGGCCGGACGAATGGCGTGGGAAGATTTAATTGGGCCGGACCATACTTTTGCCATTGCGGGAAATGTTTCCGACAGCGCAATTTCCCACTCCAAGTATGCGTCCCTGCGCCTCAAGGATGCGGTCGTCGACTATTTCAGAGAAAAAACCGGCCGGCGGCCGAATGTGTCGGTGAAGAATCCGGATACCCTGCTCAACCTTCATATCAGGCATAATCAGGCGGTCATCAGCCTCGATGTATCGGGCGGTGCGCTGCACCGCAGGGGATACCGGGAAGAGACCGTGGCGGCGCCCATGCAGGAAACCGTCGCGGCTGCCATTATCCGCTTCAGCCAGTGGGACGGTTCAGTTCCCTTGCATGATCCGATGTGCGGCTCGGGCACCCTGTTGTGTGAAGCCCTCATGCGCTGCAGCAATATCCCCGCCGGAATTTTCAGGAATCGATTCGGTTTTGAATCTCTGCCCGACTTTAGCCGCCCTGCCTGGCAGCAGGTCAAAGCAGAGGCCGACGGCCACATTCGGCAGCTGCCGCCAGGACTGATTGGGGGCAGCGATGTGTCCTCGGAAGCGGTCAGTGCGGCACGCACAAACCTGATGGGGCTTCCTTGCGGAAATAACGTGCGCATTGAAAGGGTGGACTTCAGAATGCTGCCCGTCCTGGAAGAACATGTGATTGTAACCAACCCGCCATATGGGATTCGGATGGGGGGTGACGAAAACCTTGAACTGTTTTATAAAAATCTCGGTGACTTTCTGAAGCAGAAATGCAAAGGTTCGGTCGCTTTTGTCTATTTCGGAGAACGGCAGTACATTAAAAAAATCGGGCTGAGAACCTCCTGGAAAAAACCGATCAAGGCCGGCGGACTAGACGGCCGGCTGGTCAAGTACGAAATTTACTGAGGAGCGGCGGCCGCCGGCTGAATGACAGCCGGTTTGGTCGTGAAAGAAACTTTTAAAAAGCGAATATCGAATATCGAACAAGGAATAAGGAATGTCGAAGTAAGGTATTCTATCGATTTAAAATTATCTAAAATAGTCAGAGCGAAGCGATTCCACCCTTCATCATTCGATATTTCTTGTTCGATATTCTGCGGTTCGTTTTTAAATTTTCACATAGTTTCATAAGAGCGGCAGCCGCTGGCCGCGGCGTCCAGTCTGATCAAAGAAAAGAAACTAATAGAGGGTAAGAGGGAGGCCGTAGCCACCCTCTCCCCGTTGTCGCAATAGGGTCAGTTCCCTATATTTACCGGCATGTGTCTTTCTCACACCGGGCGGCCCCCGAGAGATTGCCCCACTA
>Ga0209149_1000182_pt1 | contig 25406 bp, 17 predicted proteins | sample WorMetTyACAVOLI2_FD_187423 | JGI IMG/M metagenome (GOLD analysis project Ga0209149, IMG submission 187423) | Marine gutless worms symbiont microbial communities from Max Planck institute for Marine Microbiology, Germany - Olavius algarvensis... ... | reverse complement strand
TTTCGGTGGTTAAATCTAGTGCAAGGTCGAAATTTTAAACGGTGATTACTACCACTAAGCTGTAAGTTCTGAAGGTCTATCAAGTGATTTCATTATCTATGGGTATATGCCTTTCAGAAAAACATTGTTGGATTTTGCCCCCACAGGTGGTACCAATATCTGAAATTTTGGGGTCTGGCTCATGGACTAATTTCCAGTGATCTTGAGTGACCCATAACCTAGATCTCAAAGAAGTCACGATATTTTCACTCGATAATGGTACAATATAGAGCTATACTTACAATAGCAGACCAATATTGTAAATCGTATATGATCTATCGATCGTCGCCATTTTCAATGACCTTGAACGGCCCAATTTCAAGGTAACGTCAATATTCGACGCTGTATCTGTCGTTAACGGTACAAGATAGAGACATATTTAGGCCCATCACACTAGATAACTAGTAAGAACTTACGCCGTACTCATCAGAGTAATTTCGGATGACCTTGAACGACCTTAATTAAATGACTTAGCAGTTTTCGTCCAGGAAGCGGAGGGACTTGCCTACGCCCAATAATGGCGATTGTGTGACAGTACTATAAGTAGCACACTGGTCAGCTGACGAAAATAAGCAACAAAGTAATATATTTTATTTTTGTACTATAGGCTTTCGTTGTCGCTTTCAGTTCAACGATAAGTTTTGTAATATCTTAAGGTTTTATTCAAGTATCTTTATAGCATTCTACGCCTTCTAATAAAAATTTTAGTTTGTACGTGTTCATTATAGAACTGCCATAAATATTATAAACTCCTCAGTAAATAAGTAAGAGTATTTATTAGGCGCAATAATCGAAGTCACTATACGCCGAAAAAGTCGCAATTCGCTGATGAGATAGGCAAACGTTACGGGAAAATTGTGTATAGGGGTGGTAAAGTTATACAATGATGGCGTGGTTCAGGCGGTAACGTTCGCCTATCTCATCTATTGACGAGTTTCTTGTTTCATATATCATTGTTGCTGGAATGACAAGCTGCAGTGGGCCCTTCACGGTAACCAGCCAGCCCGTAACACAACAGTCAGCAGACGCTGTTCCGAATTCGAGGCAGGTCTGCTGTTCCTGGATTTTTATTTTATTTTATTTTTTATAAATACGCGCACTGCATGCAGCCATTGCTGTAAATTTGACAGCAGTCGACACTGAGGTGCCGGCTTGGGGCGCAGTTCTCTGTTATAAGAATCAGCCATCCGTCCACCCAACGTCGGTCTCGTTTCTAGCTCAAATGTGATGAGCTCCGTCATGATGATGAAGGACGTTACGACGATCATCTTGTTTGAGCCAGAGAGGCAAACATCTGTCTGTAGTAGAAAGGTTATTGCATAGATGCTGAAACGAGAAAGAACGAAGTTTCCTAGTGTTTGCTGACACGTGCATACAGTGACTGAGATGCTGGGGTGGTAGACTGTTCATATCCGACCGGCTGCTGCTGCTGGACGTTCAATGAGACGGCGCCGCAGATCGTCGAAAACTTGTAAATTTTTCACCGCCGACGCTGGTCGGCGGCGCGCCGAGCGGACTAGGCCCGAAGTACGGCATGAATTAGACACGGTCAGGCCGCCGTCCGTATCTTCCGAGTAGTTTCCGGCGTGTAGGCGATGCCGCGTCGTTCGTCAGCGTCCGCGTGGCCGGCACAACGCCGTCGAGCGGAGTTCGGGCGGACGCCGGGAACCGTCAGGCACTGCGCCAGCTGCCGCCGCCGCTCGTTAACTACACGAGCACTATAAATAGCCGACCACTGCTCCGTACGCAAGGCGATGTCTACTTGGAAGAAGTACTGTAGCAAACTACCGGCAAGAAACGAACGGTGGGATTCGTCGGGTGAGGATGGGTCAGTGGAGTGGAGGCCAATCACGCTGATGAACCCTATCCTGCTTGCACTTGCATCGCGTGCCGTTGAATGAACCGGATGAGAGTTGGGCACGGAATGTACCGTCATTGCAACTAATGAACAGCAGTTGGGTATGTTTAATGTTGACCTCGTTCCTGTGGGCTGCGATTGCGAATATCTGTTGTATCAGCTGCGAAAACAACAAGTAGCTTTGCTGTTGCGGAGAGGTCGCGCGATGCTTGCTGTCTGTCTAGTTAGCTTCAACAGTACAATACCTCGTGCGCAGTCTTTTATTATTAGTTATTGCGGCTTCAGATTTACCACTGCGTACAACTAAATTCTGTTCTGTTGTCTTCAACATAACGGTGAGGCTTCTTGTCATAAACACTTCGTCGTCCGCCTCCCGCGAACAACAAACGACGCCGCTTACCATCGATGAGTGTCACCAATTTGCCACGATGCGGCGCAACTGCGTGTATAACACTTGACGGTCGCACCGTTGACAACACGTGATGAAGCCAGATATTGGCTGAGAATCGCAATTTTTGCCTACCCCGTCTGCATTCGACGCCCTCGTCAGGGGGTCCCCGTCGGAATATTGCCATAACGTTTGGTATGGAAAATCTAGAATTATGTGGCTGCCCGATGGTAAAAATGAAGACGTGTTTATTCGTTTCGACAGAATACACGAACGTGATAGACAAACAGACATACTGACAGCACACGACGGTGTATGCCACGCTTATACAGAGCATCGCGCGGCGAAATATGTACGTCGGAAATGTTACACGTACGACTGCAATACAAGGTCGTACGTTACGAATGAGCTACGAGTTCCCTACGAAAACCAGCCTACGACAAGAAATTTACACGAAAATGGTAGCAATCTGGCAGCGGGTTGCCGGATATACCCCCCCCCCTGGAGAAAACCCATATAAACTCCCACCTACTTTTAACCCTGACTCTAACCCGAACGCTAAGTTAGTGTAGTGTTTCAATGGGAGTTATCTCCAGGGTGGAGGGAGTTATAGCGCAGTCATACGAGGCTCATACAGCTTGTATCGCGTTTGATATCGTAGATAGATAGCAGTAAATTAACTGCACAAGCACGTAGGTCAACTGATTGGCGTCTTGTGTTTCATGCCATGATGATGATTGTGTTAGCAGCTTGGAGGAAATCGCCGCGGCGGCGGTCGCTGACAGCGACAACGAAGATGTCGGTAAGCGCGGCACGAGGTAACGTGGGAACGGCGGCCGGACGACGTCCACTGCCGCTGGAGACCACTGTCGAACAGTCTCAGCTCGACGACATCCTCAACGACCTTCTTACCGACCCGCTATTCGCCGGCAACGCGCGCAGCTTCGAGTGGAGCAACGACGCCGACGGCACGTACGGATCCATCTCGCCGAAGCACGGCAGCATTACGACACATAGCGGGCACGGCGGACGAACGGTCGTGAGCTGGCAGATGAACCAGGATGGACCGACGTCGACGGTCGCCGTCAACCGACAGACCGTCGACCGACAGGCTGCAGGCGGGGTCGTCGAGACAGACTCGTCGCGCCGCGTGCAGACGACGGCGAGTTCGCGGCCGGCGACCGGACCAGGCGGGCGCTACGAGTCCCATCGCTTTGAGAGCCGGTCCGAGAAGACGTCGCGCCACGAGACCGCCAGCAAGCCGCAGCCGCCGGTACCACCCGTCCGACGCCAACTGTTCAGCCCCGAGTCGTTTAACCATGTCGATGGCCCGGCGACACATCCACAACAGCAAGCCAGCAAGTACCGCGTAACGACTCATATGTCGGACACGGAGGACGCAAGTGGTCCGCGGTCACGTTGGGTAGACGAGCAGCGTCGATCAACGTCGACGAAGTCACAAACGAGTCGTCAGCAGCGCAGCACGTGGCGTCCCGGACCCACCACCGTCGTGCAGAGCGACACGGAGGACTATTTCCGGCCGTCCTTCGCCAGTACCGAGCGTCGAGCAGCACCGTCAGTGCCGCATAGGTGGCACTCGACCAGCTCATATTATGACGACCCTTACATGTCCGACAGCGGCCTGCTGTCGTCACGACGAAGTCGCACGCTGCAGTCGGGGCGCTCCAGCGGCACCCGTACTTACGACCTCGAGTCTGGGCGACTGTTCGAGACGAAGAAGAGTTTCTTCGTGTCTGGTTTGGAGCGTCCGGCGCGCAGAGGGCCTGACACCAAGTACACGTTTAGCATCAGCCCTCAGCGGTCGCTCCCGGCAGATGAATTCCCGACGAAGGCGAGCCGCGCTGCGCCGCCTGCTCAGACGACGCCGCTGCGGTCTAGCACGTCGCCGATACTGCCGCCGCTGAGGTCCGACAGCAGTCGTGAAGCCGTGCTTCGGGTGAACACAACTCGTGAGTTCGCGTCCAAAACCACCACAGGTACCGGTACATCACTGTGTAACTCTGCTGACTTGCCATCGACTTTGTGTATCTTGATTGCCGACTGTCGTTCTTTCTTTGTTCAGACAACCGTCGGTCGACGGTTAACAATGGACCAATGAATGGATAAATCGAATCTTAACCCTTCAAAGGTCAGATTAAAATTGCAGAGCAACCGACCATTGTACAGCAATAGGGGCCTATGGTGATTGGTATACTGGCAGTTGATGGGCGAGGAGGGGGCTTGTTGTGCGGAATGTAAAATTCTAGTTCCCCATATAAAATTGAACAAAAACCGACATTTTGGGTCTATTCACCAAATTTGTGTCGCTCGCATTTGCAAACGACAGCATGTACGGAAAATCCTGCGGGATCATTCGTGCACCGACTTACGCTAAATATTCTGGCCAGAAACTGTTCGCTATCAGATCAATCACTTACTGTCTCGGTGGAGGAGATAGATTTGGCATCTACCAATACGTGTATTGCTTTAAAGGGGTATGACTTTAAGTTACTCCAACAGTCGTCAGATGGCGCCATTGGTTACATGCAGACAGACATTAATGGCCGTTGTAGTAAACTTGTCGCCTACCGGCTTGTTATCCGACAAACGCAACGCTAGTATGCGTTTTGCCATTTGTCTGCTGTAATTCTTTCTATGTGTTGTTTTTCGGCGACAGATATATCGGCGTCAGTGACGCCGATCGGCTTGAAAGTTTGCATGACGGCAGAGCTCCCCTATATGTACCGGACAATACTTCTCCTCTTTTGGTGGCGATATTTTCAGAGGTCACCAAATGTGTGGTCAAGGAAGGGGCTCCGGTGGACCATTTTTACAAATCTTTATTTCACCATACAATGGTAGCCAAAAAAGAAATAGAGAAATGAAATTAACTAATGGCAAAAAACACAAATAAGACAGCATGCATGACACATTCATTGAATACAAATTGACTTTATATTTTGTCCATGAATTTTTTTTTGTTCTTTGCTGTAGAAACACACTTGGCAGATGAAAATGAAACAGGTCTTGGCGTAAGTGGACTTGGCGAATGTCATTAGTTTTGAAAAGTTTGATAAATAACCCATTTATCATGAAGTCGAGGGATCTAAGTTGTGACTGTCTAATAGGGAGCACCTCAAGGCCGTATGATAAGATCGGTATATATTTTGTGGACACCAATTGGAGAATCACTTCCTCCGATGCAGTATGCCCGATTTTTCCGATTTTTGGCCTCTCAGTTTTTTATGGCGGGCGAGGCGGTCTCAGTGTTGATGTCAGGCGACGACGCACGCGACGACTATAGCAGTTATCGATCACTATTGTGTGATACACTACCTGCATTCGACGCTGCCGTTAATTTTAATAGTTTTGAATAGGCTAGATAGAGGCATACAATCAGCGACGGAGATGTTGCCTTTGAAAAGGAGGCGGGGTGTTGCACATAGCTGTAATTGCCTTCCCCGCGTTTGTCGGACGTGCGTCTTGCTGACGCACTTGTTGAATGTTTTTGTTTGTTAGAGAGACAGAGTCCCAGTCTTGATGATCTTGAGAAGAGTTTACAGAATGCTAGTGCGATGCTGCAGTCTACTCCTCCGAAACCGGTTAGTGCTGCTGCTATTATGCGGCCCACCCTCCAGAAGTCCGCAGCATGCATGGCACGCCGTCTGTCCGTGATGTGCATTATCCTAAGTCAAGAACGACAAGGTCTCGAAAGACCAAAATAATGACGTGAAGGTTGTCCGTGACACATGTAACTCGCATAACAGTTTTTTCAAGTTAAAATGTCAGAGGTCAAAGTACAAAGTAACGAGGTCCGTGTCTCAATGTGTGTGTGTTGTCTCGGTTTGTAAATAAGAAAAAATGACATTCAAATTTAGTAAACAGATTGTCTACGCCAAGTGGAACTCGCAGTGCCATTCTGAAGTCAAAAGTCAAAAGTTAAAGATCAAAAGTTTGAGATCACCAAGCCTTTCAAAGCCCTGCCGCTATAACTGAAGGATGGACGTTCATAGCGCTTTCTTCTTGGTAGCAATGTTGTGCACACGAAGTACCAGATATAAGGCACTTACACAGATGAAGGTTAAAGGTCAAAGGTCAAGGTGACCATTGGCGGCCACATTGCAAGAAGTTAAGACGTGGTGCGAATGTTATGTGCACTGATAAAACGGTCATGTCAAGGTCAAGAGGTCCCAGTCCTAACGAATGAACTCAGTTGTACGGAGGGCCAAATATCATATCGGCCATCGGGCCCACATCCACTTATTTATTGGATTTTTTAATATATTTAACAGAAGGTCGGATACATTTATATATTACTAAACTATCACAAGTGTCACACAATACTACACTGTGAATCAAAAAACTGGACACTTTTTCACTTGAGCATAAATTTGGCAAATACTGGCCGATTTTAATAATTCTTTTACTGTTGCAGACAGAAATTATCTGCCCATAAACACATAACTGAATTTCCCACTTCACCTATAGTTTGCTGCTGCACTACCTTGAAAAATGCAATCGCATACATTTCTTCACAAAAACTGTTGAATAAGTCTGCAATGCATGCGCTAATTTCATTATGTTGTTACAAAGCATGAAATTCTGGTGATATCTCTTACTGACTTCTTCGATGCTGCTTCGCGACGTTATAATGATGTCATACTGCTGCCAGTGATACGCAGAGTGTCTGGTAACGACTTTTTGGTCCAGCAGGACAGTGCACCGGCACACCGCGATAGCGCACGTGCAACAGTTGAACTGCTGCGTCAAGAAATGCCAAACTTTCTTGCGCCCAACCTGTGGCCTCCAAACAGCCCAGATCTCAATCCTTACGAAATTACGAGATATGGGCTGTCATGCAGCATCGTGTCTACCACAGACAAATCCATAGTCTAGATAACTTGAAACGGCGGCTCATCGATGTCTAGTGCGGTCATGAACAATCGATTTTTGACGAGACTATTGACCAGTGGAGATGAAGACATCGAGCGTGTGTCCATGCTAAAGAAGGACATTTAGAGTACAGCTTGTGAACTGACAATGTTGATTTTGTCCATATCTGTTACATTCAGTGTGACTTGTTTGACTGTTACATTTTTAATTACGAAATCATGCCAGCAACGTCACTAGCAGATTCGAAGTACGGTGGTAGATATTAGAGTACACTTGATAACAGTTAATTTCTGTCTGCAACAGTGAAAGATTTATTAAAATCGGACAGTATTTGCCAAAGTTATGCTCAAATGAAAAAGGGTCCAGTTTTTTTGACTCACAGTGTACATATGCTTTATTTTAGGAGAGCACTAATTGGATGCGTTTCATTAATTTACTAGAATTTGAGAAGTCATAAGGCTTTGCTTTGATGTACAGGAAGAAATGGAAGAGGAAGAAATTCTGCTGCAGCCGATTGGACCAGGTATGCAGAGCCTCGAGCCAGAAGACAGCACATTGCGGCAGCGTTCACTGACGCCAATTTTCTCGCCCGAACAACAAGGTAACGTCATTTTTGCCGTATGATCGTGCTGCCTTTTCAAACGGTGAATAAAGTTGCGTATATACGACCGTATATACAATCACTGACGTGATATGCGGCCTTCGCTGCAAAATTTTAAGATTACATTGATTCTTAGCCTAGGCTTCGACTTTAACTGCGCAAGTTCACTGCATGTGGCATTTCGTGGGACGAAACCTACAAGTTTTGAGATGGCGAGAATATCCGTTCATCCGTTATATTGAAGCCTAGAGACCTTGGTTTTTAAGCGCCTCACTTTACTTTAGTAAAAGAGGCGCTTATTGAAATAGGCTGTGTCGTGACGTCGTTGGTCGTTGGTTGGTTGGTTGTCACGTGGCCAAACGGTGCATCCTAGGCCTATAGTTACTATGGAACACTAATAGGAAACCCTACCCCAGGAATTCAATGGTACAAATTTCGACCCCCTGGGGTGACCCCTAACCGGGGAATGGGCCCCCCGTGAGGCACTTTTTGTCAAATTACTTTGACCTCTTGTTGACTTTTGACCTCAAAATCGTGCCGCAATTCCCGCGAATTACAGGTACCATGCCAAAAACGTATACGCCAAATTTGCGCTTTCTACAACCTTCCACTTTTGAGTTATGAGGCCGGCCGGCCAGACCGAGGGATCATAACGTTGACCTCGTGACCTTGACGCTGACCTTTAAACTTCGCTAGTTTTTGGTATGCGGTACTTCGTGGGAGCAACGTCATCAACAACGTTTAAGACGGTGTAACCGTTCGTTTATCAACTGTGGCACATTCCATGTCTGAACTTTGTCAGGCCTGATGACATTGAACTTTGCCATCTTGACCTCAGTATAGCATGGCCAATTACAGCTGCCATGGGGAATATTTGAAATTTTTACAGCATTTTTTCTTGAGTTGCAACCACGGGAGAGACGGACGGATAGACAGACATACAGAGTGCAATGCGTAATGCGGCTTCCTCTTGGGAGGAGCGCATAACACGTGGCGACAAGAGAGCATGTGTTACGGTCAGAAATTCAAACTGGAAAAAGATTTTGTGACGACAAAGATGACGCCGGCTACGAGAGGATTCCACAAATTGACTGTAGATCTCAGTTTTGTCGCTAGTGCAAATATTTAATGTGCAAATATTTATGGGCACGGCGTCCAGTAGCTCGTAGTTTTGCTTACTTACTGCAAAGTGAGCAGCTAAATGCATATTCATGAGCGCGAATGTTCGTCAAACCGGCTTGATGAACCAGCACCACAGTGTAAACACCACTTTAATATAAATTGCTATTATTTCATTCAGAGTGTAAAATGTACTGCAAATATTGTCATAGAATGTACCGAGTAATAATAGTGCATCGTTCATTTATAATTACGCAATATTCAATATACTGTTATTTTGATACGTACAAAACTAAATAAAGTGACTTGTGAATTTGAAGCATAGCAGTTTAGCGTAGCTATTCATAAATTGTTTATAAATTATACAACAGGGCGTCTGTTGACCCTTTAATGCCCATATTAAAACCGCAGAGCAACGGACCATTATACTGTAATACTGTGATTCGTACACTGGCCGTTAATGGGTGGTCTTTTACATTTGGTACAGCGAGGAGGGGCCTGGGTAGGCTTGGGCCCGACCCAGTCCCTTCCTCGCTGTACCAAATGTAACAGCCCACCCACAACGGCCAGTGTATCAACTTCATATTATTTGATGTGGCACTATAATTTCCTCTGGACTCTAAAGGATTAATCGCTGGCGTCTCTCATGTCTGTTGTAGTGACACCGCCTTTTCCGGCATCAGCCCAAGCACCTCCGTTTTTGAATCAAACTCCACAAGGTACAGCATTTTTGCCGCGCGACTCATTGCATGCAAGCGCGGTATATGCTATGCGGCAATTCTGTCTCCAATAACTTTCACCCAAAATGTGGACTTAGCTGTTTTACGATTTTTTTGTCACACCGTAACTGTTGTTAACGCAGTGCGTGCGAGTTGCTGATGACACTGAGCGCTCGACTTCGCCACTGTCGCAGAAATCAAAGCCCGCAGACTGTTGTTATCATATTAACCGTCACACAAATTAATTTTAAGAAAATTTTCAAGTGATACTCCTAGCGTTGTGAAGTCTCTTGTTTAAATTACTGCATTTAAAACGAGTTTGCAATTGCATTAACTTGCAACCGTTTTATGAATTAGTGCGAGTGCGTATCAGTAAAATGTTTATTGTGTTGTGTAACAAGTGTATCGGAGACGATACGAAAGCCGTCGCTCGTGAAAGCCCAAACTGCATTTAAAAAAAAAACAAAAAAGTATGGCAAAAACGATTTTCAATACGGCGGATGGAATGTGGCACAATGTGCAATGTGGCACGATCATAACATTGATTTCGCCAGGTGACAGCACCCTGCAATGCGGCATGTGGCTCTGGAATCATGACAGTGAATTCATCAAGTGGCAGCACCCTGCAATGTGATACGTGGCTCTGGGATGACATGCCATTGTATTCGCCCAAACGTCCGCCATGTTGGAATTCTACATCTGGTTTCAATTTCGACCATATCTCCGCAGTCGACATGTCATTCTGCACCAGTCTGCAAAATTTTATCCAAATCGGACCACTCACGGCAGAAAAAAATAACGTCATCTCGATTTTCGAGATGGCGGATCTCAGTCATCTTGGATTGTAAGGGTCCAATAATGGGTTCTTTGAAAAGCCCATGTACTACTTCCTATAGGTCGTCAATAGACACCATAGCTCCAAATTACTTAGTTTTTGATAAAATCGCATTTTTTGTATTTTGGCGACTGACAGACAGACAAACAGACAGACAGACAGACGAACAGATGGACAACATCGATGCACTAAGCCGCTCTCGCTGTCGCGAGTGGCGGCTTAACAAGTGACAGTGAAAAATGACGTTTGTTGTCATTGTCTTCAGCAATGACTGACGTTCGAGCAGCAGCAGCAACTGGCGTGCCTGCAGCATCCCAGTCTGCTGCAGTTCAACCTGCGTCCAACCTAAGTCAGTACGTTGAAGAGTTTGCAGCACTGTCTCAGACGAACACGGTTCAGCAGATGCCACCTCCTCCCAAACCACAGTCGCCTCAGCCTGGCGAAAGTACGTTTCTTGCGAAACGGGTCTTTCTAGCAAAAAATCAGTTGTCTATATAGGGTGCAGCAAAAAACTCTCCTTGGCGAAAAACTGCAATTTTTCAGAAATGGCGTAATATATTTTATGAAACTTTTCTACGATTATTCGTAGTGGTTGTTTGCATTAAAACTTCAAATTTTATAGAATTCTGTTAATATGTGTAGAAATGGCAAGAACCGAAATAGACTTCGATCTAATCTTCTACAAATGCGCCATTGCACATAAGTTATACGTTATTTTGTAAATATTTTTGTTATATTGTTGCCTTTGTCAATCATTTGATTACCGCACAGTGACGGCTTGCAGTTGATGTAACTGGTTATTAATAGCTTTTGCCGCGTCACGATATCAACAAAACATAACTGTGCTGACTAGCAACCTCGCTGTGCAACTTAACCAGAGATAGTATAGATTTCATCAAGTTAAAACAAAAAAAAACAATTCTGTAGTTCTTTAATAGCCAGAAAGTTGCTATTTTGTTATTTAATCAAGACATTGGTAATGCTCGGTTTCCAGCAATCCGTAACATACGTATACTTGCCGTAGTAAGTGATGAATACTGTGATGAAGATTAGCAGAATAGAATCGAGTTCTATTTGCACATCTTTTCCACACTTCAGGGCATAGCGTAAAATTAAAAAGCAGGGAGCTGTCAAATTTATGTTACGTTGTGCTGGAAACCGGGCACAAGGGACAATTTGGAGAAGACAAAACAAGAAATACAAGGGCAAGGCACAGTGAACTGAATAGCAGAGCAAGATGATAAGAACTGTTATAAAGACATTAGACGTTGGCGCCCCCGTCATCAACGGTGGATATTCTGGGAAACGCATACCATCGTGTAGGTTGAATACACGTAGGCTTAATTATAGGCCATGTGTAATTATCAGCAACTTTCAGTAGGAAACTGATAACGCTACTTTAAATTATATCTACTGTCTGTCGCTTATGACTACGCAAAAATGTACTGTTACATTGTGCTGGCTGGTGTCGCAGCAAAAGCTCGGGTGAATGCCGTCAACGCGGCGGCGCCAGCCAGCAGAGCGACTGACGACTTGGCCGACATGGTGCTGCAGAATCAGTTGCTTACGGAGTCCGATATGCACATCTACCAGACGCCGCGACGCCAGCAGCAGCAACAACAGCAGACTCTGGTAGCACTGTTGTGATAAGACTAGTTCTCTGATAGTGGTTAACTTTACCGGGCAATAGCCGTTGTAGATTTGCGACGACGCGTCGCTCGACGAATCGTGGCCCAGCTTGTGCCTGCTACGACGACACACCAGCTACTGTCTGACACACAGTCGGAGCAAAATTTGTTTCGATGATAGCGCAAAACCAATTACGAACGTTCTATCATGCTCAACATTGTGCAGCTGATGCACTAGTTTAGTTTGCATTTCGATCTGAGCATCACCATGACATCTGATTACTCGTGGAATAAACATAATGACAATATTATGAATAAGGCAAATGGTAAAATGGCCTTTTAAGGCGGAATTTACAGATAAGCTGTCCAAACTGAAGACCAGTGCATATACATCTGTTGTATGACTTGTTCTTGAATATGCTGCGTCAGTCTGGGATCCGTATACTAAGTCAGCTACACGCAAGATTGTAATGGTACAAAGGCATGCAGCCAGATACGTTATCACAACGTTGTCACATCGTTAGCACAACACTCCTTGTGTGACAGACTTGCTGAATACGTTACAATGGACATCGTTAGAGGAACGCAGGGTTAGAGGAACGCAGGAAACATCAGAGACTGGTTATGCTGTATAAAATGCATCATGGCCAAGTGGCAGTTAATATCTGACTATTTGAAACCAGTAACTGGAATTTCTAGGCAATCACATGAATTTGCACAGCAAGTTCCCAGTGCATCTGCGGATTACATGAAGTTCTCATTCTTCCCAGGTACTGCCTGTGACTGGAACATGTTATGACTGCACAGTCTCTAAATCCTTTCCGAGCACGACTTCGAAGAGGGACACCTGCTACGACTGTCTGCTAGTTTAATGTCGCTGCGTAATGCTAGCACTATAATTAATTAAGTACACCAGCACACGTTCTGTTGCACTTGATGCGACTGTTGTATTTAACTGTTTAACTTTACATCATTGTTTAAACTGTATATCGTCCCCACTCCCACACCCATATCGGCAAAACCTTCAACTTGTTGAAGTTGGCTGATTAATTGGAAGAAGACGACTGTCATCGGGATCTCAGAATACTGGTCTCTCTTTTGACTGGTCATAATATCCATGATTGGCATTTAACTGTAATACAAAGGAGTTGAGATTCAATATGCCCTTTTAGTTAGGAGGTAAACAGTATTTGGAGCTCCATTCTTGGAACCTAGCTATCTAAGGCAATTGCCTTGAGCTACTCTTTTAGGGTTGCAAAAACCTCTAAGAGGTTATAATTACCTTATGGTTAAGAAGGGGCTGCGCATTGGAATCAGAGGGTGGCCTCAGCGCTAGGTTGTTTGTGCCCCCTGCCCCGTATGGTATGAAGATATGAAGGTAGGCCTACTAGCTTAGTTTGAGCTTCTTAGTGCTTATAAAATAGCGTATAGTTCAACACTTGGACACTAAGAGCTATGCATGTATTTAGCTGGTTTGAGTGCTACGTATTGATATTGCGGCATCTTACGGAATGAACGACAGTTTGTGATTGCATACTTTGAACGTTTTGAAGTTCCATCAAAATCTGCAACTTTAATGCTGTACTGTAAAGTGGGATTTTGTTAGTATTGGCTAGTTTGCTATAATTAGGCCTATTTGTTATAATATTTTTATTTTCAATTTTTTGCCACACGGTGCTTTGCACAGGCGCGGCATGTGCCGTCGTGGGGTGTCTGTTCGTCTGTCTGTCCGTCCGTCCGTCACGTTCGTGTATTCGGTTGAAATGAATAAACGTATCTTCAAACTTTTTCACCATTAGATCGCCACGCCATTCTAGTTTTTCCATAACAAACCTTATGGCAATATTACGACAGGGACCCCCTAACATGGGCGTCGAATGCAGATGGAGTATGCAAAAATCGTGATTCCGCGACAAATGTCTGGCTTTCGGATCGATGACTGATGAAGTGTGATCAACAATCTCGACGGTCGTCCATGCAGTAGTTTACAGCTGTTAGCGTGGAGTCCGTTTACCGCGCAGACGGCCACGCATAAGTGAATCTTGTTTATCACAGCCAGCATGGACGACAAAGCCGAAGAGAACAGAACAGGATTTAATTGTACGCAATGGTAAATCTGAAGCCAATAATAGAAGATTGCCCTCGAGGTATTGTAGTGTTGAAGGTAGCTACAGACAGACACGAAGCATTGCGCGGCCTGTCTGCGATAGCAGGGCTACTTGTTTTCTTTCTTTCATTCGATGTTTAATACTGCGATTTAAGTCGCCTTTGAATCCTTTTGCTTTTAATAACTTGATTGATTGATATACAGGCCTAAAGAATATGACCGATCATAGTTCAGTTCATCTGAAGTTGGACTTGATAAGTTAAAGCACACATGCACGAACATGAAGGATGCTATAGACATGTAGATGATTTAGAGTGTGTTCTTTATATCAGCAGCAACAGCAGCAGCAGCAGCAACAACAGCAGCAGTCGTCGTCATCATCTGCGACGATGGGAGGTGCAAGTTGGTCAGAGCCGACAGTGCAAGGCCGTCGACAGATGAACACGACGTCGACACGACAGGAGCTTTTCACTTCTGGATACGACGGTAACATGGCGGCAAGCAGCCACGCTGTGGGTGGTGGCGGCGGAGTTGGTGGGTGGTCTCAGCAGCCGGTAGTCGTCGAGGTTTGCAAAAAAACTCTAAGAGGTTATAATTGATTACATTACGGTTAAGTCGGGGCTGCGCATTGGGATCAGAGGTGGCCTCAGCGCTAGTTTGCTTATGCTGCCTGCCCCGTATGGTATGAAGACATGAAGGTAGGCCTACTAGCTTAGTTTGAGTTTCTTAGTGCTTAAAAATATCGGTCAGTTTAACCCTCTGGTCACCAAGAGCTATGCATGTATTTAGCTGGTTTAACTGATATATATACGTACTGATATTGCGGCATCTTACGGAATAAGCGACAGTTTGTGATTGCATACTTTGAACGTTTTGAAGTTCCGTAAAAATCTGCAACTTTAATGCTGTATCTGTACTCTAAAGTAGGATTTTATTAGTATTAGCTAGTTTGTTATATAACTGTATTGTATGTATATTTTTATTTTTTATTTTTTTATTTTTATTCCATGTTTAGTACTGCAATTTAAGTGACCTTCGGGTCCTTTTGCTTTTAATAAATTGATTGATTGATGTATAGGCCTAAAGAATATGACCGATTGTAGCCCAGTTAAGCTGAAGTAGGACTTGATAAGTTAAAGCACGCATGCACAAACATGAAGGATGCTATAGATGTAGGTCTATAGACCGTGTCTGAAAAAAGGGACCAACAGTATTTCGGCCGTAACGGAGACAAATTTAGTCAACTTTTCATAATTTTTGCCATGAATCATCCTGACATTCCGGGCGACTAAAAATAAGTCGCATCGCTACTTGCACGACACTACGCAATGATGACGTAATTGTGACGTCATTGAAAAATGCCGGAGCACGCCGTCATTGCAGCTGCTGACATTGGTTGCATCAGTGGCGTCGTCGTCTCTCAGCATGCGTCTGCGTCAACTTCAAGGCCGGCGGCGATCATTTCGAACATGTTTTTTGATTTTAACATTGTGCTTGCAGCAGTAACTGCGACTTTTCTTACTGTCATTGATCCGTCGAACAGTTGCACGCTACTAGGCCGGTTTGATTTAATTGCAATTGTCAGTTATGACTTTGTGCTTTACAATACATGGCCATTGTCTAATATCGCAAGGTAAAGTAGCGACACTGATTAGATGAGGCGGACTTTTGTTGTGTTTGTAGATTCGCATTACCGTACCTTCATGGTTTTGCAAAAAAATTCAACTACATGTATATATTTGAATTTGTCAAAGTTAGTCCAAAGAATTGTCGGTTCTTTTCCCCAGACATGGTGTAGATGATTTAGAATGTAACGTTGTGTTAGCAGCAGCAGCAGCAGCAGCAGTCATCGTCATCATCTGCGATGATGGGAGGTGCAACTTGGTCAGAGCCAACAGTGCAAGGCCGTCGACAGATGAACACGACGTCGACACGACAGGAGCTTTTCACTTCTGGATACGACGGTAACATGGCGGCAAGCAGCCACGCTGTGGGTGGCGGCGGCGGAGTCGGTGGGTGGTCTCAGCAGCCGATGATCGTCGAAGACCACAGCACCGCAGTACACAGTGGACTGATGCAGAAGTCGAGCGTGACGGGACAACAAGCGACGACGTCGACGATGAGCGGCCGTCAGGACGTAAACACTGGCTCAGGAGGACTGCTCACTGTAACCACTAGGACCTTATCACAGTCCTCTAACGCCGGTCCTTTGTCTGCTGGCAGGTCTGTCTGATCTGCCATCGTCATGTAGAATACAGACTTTTGTTGAGCACTCTGGAGCTAACGGATGAATTGCTAAGTAAATTGCAATCAAAACACAGAATTTCAAAAACTAATGAAGACGTTTGAAGACGTTTATTCGCCGTTTATTTATAATGTAAACAGAACTTTATTTGCAGTTTTTTTTTAATTTTAACCTGACCCTGATATAGATAAATAAAATAGAATCGAGGTCTACTTACAGTGCACAACTTTTCCATACGTCCAGGCATGTAGCGTAAAAAAGGCGATGTGAACGTAAGTTTGGTATACGTTACGCGGCATAAGGGCAGGGATGGCACCAAGACAGTAAGTGCCAAGACCAAGACAAGGACAATTCCGAATAACCCTCAAGACCAAGACAAGACCGAGACAGTGTCTCTAGACTGTCTCAAGACGAGACAGTGTCACGAGATTTCGCTTCACGCTAATCACAGATGGTATCGAATTCTTTTTGACAGAAACTAAAAGTGACGTCACGAATACGTTTAATCCGTTTCCGGTCCGCGGTAGCCACTGAGCGACGGATGTGACCAAACTGAACGAAGGCGAATTGAGTGACAAAATCGCTGCACGTCAACGAACTGGTAATGACAATGAGTCTTGAGTGATGCGTCTCATCAGTCGTCAGGTGTCCTGAGCTGTCTCATGACAAACGACTAAGACAGCAAGGGCAAGAACAAGACCAAGACCGAGACAGTGATCATCAAGACCAAAACCAGGACTAAGACAGCGAAAATACTGTCTCGAGACGAGACAGCGTCTCCAGATTCCCATCTCTGCATAAGGATAGAGTAGCTTATTGCCTATTCGTGTACGGTATGTCTCATGTTAAAATTGAATACCTGCATTTTACACACACAAAGTCAGTTTAGCCAAAGATGTTGGAGGGCTGGTGTGGTCATCTGACCCGTAAAATTGTCCCTGAAATGACCTATAGGCCTAATGTACAATGGGACTTAAACCCTACTATACTATACCCTTAGCCCAAAGATGTAATAAACATTCTAAATGAATATTTTAAAACTTTGTAAACATTGATGAAACGTTGCTATAATTTTAAATACACGTATCTGCAGGCGCCTCATCATTCCCGGTTTTTCGCTCAAACCATGTATAAGCCTAAGTTATTGGCAAAAGAACTTCTGTTAAGCCCATTCTACACCACGGCAACGAATTGTTCTCAGTGGTTGCAGAAATCATTGTAGGAACATTCAACATTGAGTGGTGAATAATATCAAACGGCACCATAATAGTGTGCATTGTTTTATTCTATTAGCAGCAGTTGGCAATTTTTGGCATTAGGTTACAATACAATACAATACAGTATTTTTATACTGCAATGAAATAACGATCACTTGTTTAGCTCAATCTGGTAGTGGTAGTAAAGAAATCTATATTAAGCTACTGTTAAGTTGGCTTTATAGCGTTCTAGATGCTGCAATAACTCGACATTGGCGCGCTGTGTGAGTAGTGGTCGAAGTGTGTCGCCGTCTGATGCGACACTGCGTCGACTGCAGTCTCGACTGGAGACGAGGTCGCCAGGACTGTCAATGCTGACTGCTGGAGGTCGCACGTCGCCGAGCGTCTACTTCGGACAGTCTCGCAATGGAAGCGTCAGCTCGCTCAACGGTACTGACACCACGGCAACGCACCTGCTGTTAAACTTAACACTTTTGCATTATTGATCTCATATTTTATCTACTATTCATCAATTTAGCTATTTAGCTGCAAGTATGTCAAATAAATTCTTGTGCTTGAACTTTCTCGATGCTCAGATACACCGAGTGTTTTAGAATGATTTGTGAATTTTCGTGTCAGAGAACTCAGAGCTCCCTGGACGGTGAAGCCTTATAAGCTAGATCATTAAAACAACATCGCTAATTATATTCGTTTATTACTATGTGTAATTTGTCCACCGAAGCTGATATTTTTAGACAGGTAGACTAAGCTGGCTAGACTAAGCTGGCTACCCGTCAGCTTTTTACTGCACGTTAAATACACACTATCGTGACCTTCTTTTCTCAAGCTACAAGCCAATGGTGAGGGCCACTATAGTGACATTACAGCTGTTTAACTTCTTTTAGTGTCACTGCATTTGTTGAAATGTTATGGAAAATTCTTTTCTAATATTGCATTTTATTTCGTATGACATTACCTGTTCAAATCCACGGTACTTTTTCTCAGGTCAATGCTTTTCGTTGTGATTTTTGCCACGTGATGCTATGCAAGCGCGGCCTATGTCGTCATGCGGTGTATCTCCGTCTGTCTGTCTGTCTGTGTGTGTGTCCATCACATTCATTCTGTCAAAACGAATAAAAACATCTTCGAAATTTTTTCTCCGTCGGGTAGCCAAGCCATTCTAGTTTTTCCGTACCAAACGGCATGGCAATACTCTGACGGGAACCCCCTTAACGGGGGCGTCGAATGCAGGTGGGGTAGGCAGAAATCGCGATTCTGAGCCTATATCTGGCTTAACTGCCTGCTGTTAGTGCTGCAACAGCCCAGGTGTTGTCAACACGGTCGCCGGTGGACCACGGCCACCACCCGTAAGTTTTCTACACATCGCTGGTAGTGAGCGGCGGTGTTGATTGCGGGAGAAGACGACGAAACGTTTATGACAAGAAGCCTCAACGTTAGGCCAAAGACAACAGAATAGCGCATTTAACTGCATGCATGCAGTGATAAATCTGTAGCCTACATAACTAACAATAAAAGACTCTACTCGACGTTTTGTACTGTTGAAGCTAACTACTGACTGACACGAAGCATCGCGCGGCCTCTTTGCGACAGCAGATCTACTTGTGTATAAACGATTTTATGTATATATTAATTTTCTATTAAAACAACGTAATGAATTATGCAACTAAGGTTCTTTCACTGTCAACTTGTTCTGTGTATAGTAGACGGGTCTGAAGTCTTGCAAGTTCCGCGATTTATCCGTGACACTTCAAAACACTGGCACAAGCCACACATAACGCGAGAGGAAGGTATAACGATTTGCTAAACAGATCCAAGTACTAAATTAAAGTAATATCTCTATTTTTAGTATTTTACTTATTTAATTTACATACGCAGAAATCTGTATTCGGCTAAATATGTAGTGTTAATATGGCAGAGTGTAGTGGCTGATCCGAGATGGCTAGTGGCTGTAGTGGCGGTTTGGCTTAGTGGTAACGCGTTGGTCTTGATCAACGTAGTTACTCTACACCGGGCCCGGTTAGTGCCTGGATGGGTGACCGTCTTCGGGCGGGTAAACTATCTCGATATGCAACCAGCCACCCAGGTCAACTTAGTCTGACCATCCCTCCGTGGGTATGTGCAGTGAGTACCAGCTTAGGCTGGGAAGGTAACCGTAGATCTGGTGTCGTACTGGTCATGGGTCACAGAGAGTAGTGGTTTATCCACCTACGGGCTCAACGGCCTAATAGAGGGAGATAAGCACCCCATCTACACCCTCCTGGGATATGGCACTCCTTTACCTATAGTGGCTGATTCGAAAGTGATATAAAGTGTGATATAATTCTGAAGTGTTATACTGTTTTCAAATTTGTGTGCAGTTGCTTAGGAATCAGCATAAGTGCAAATAAAGATCATACTTAAAACTTTCTGTTTTTATTTTGTGCTGTAGTCAATTGAAACCAAAGAGGGCAACTGATCTCTTCCCCTGTGTGTCCACCACAGCTAAATTTTAAAACGTATCATATCCGTTAAATGTTAAGTTTTTAAACATTAAATCTAACGTACCAGTAATAGCAGTAGTTCACAGAATAAACATTTTAAGGGGTTTGCTGCTATTACAAGATATTTATAGTAATAACTACATAGAAGACCTACTCGACGGCCAGGCATCATTCTGGACCTCCTTGGGTCGAGACTCGACCAAAGAAGGTCCAGAATGATGCCTCTGCCAGGGCTCCAAATCTAACTGTGCGATGGGTCAGGAGGTCAAAGGTCAAGGTCATAGTAAGCCAAAGTTGAGCGTTTCATGTCCTTGCTTCGTGGACCGCTTGTGCCAATTTATATCCAAATCGGTTCATTCACTTTAAAAATAACGTGTTCACAATTGTGGTAATGGCGAATGGACACTGTTGGGCGTACAGATAAATGGACAAACATAAAACATTATGCCTCAGGCCAGTCTAGACTGGAAGAACCATAGAAATTTGTAGGTCTCTTATAGGCGTCAATGAAATTATTGGTTCTCAACATGAAGAAAGTTTGACAACGTTACGTGTATTTGCAGCTATTGCAATGCTTCGAGACAAGCCACCTGGATCATTTGTTGTCCGTAACAGCAACACATTTCAAGGCGCATTTGGACTTGCACTGAAAGTAGCACAAGTTCCACCAAACGTTCAGATAAAAGAAGGAGGTTTGTTGTTTATGGTTTTTCACATTGTCGTAGTAATCTTTCAGTTAGCGATGGAGTAAAGCAAAGAATCAGTGATATCAACATTTTTAATAAGATTCTGTTTATGCAGTTTGTGATATAAAATTTGCAGACCGATGCTTTTGATGCATCGTGGACTTTAGGCGGAGAATTCGTTCTTTCAATCACTGATAATATTATTATTTCTTGCTGGAGTTCGTTGATGTGTGAAACTGTTTGTCTATGTTTTGACGACAGCTGATCCACAGTCAGAACTTGTTAGACATTTTCTCATTGAGCCAACATCAAAAGGCGTCAGGTTGAAGGGCTGCAGCAATGAACCGGTGTTTGGTAAGCTGTTGCTGTTTTATTACATTAACGTTTCGACGTTTAATTGCAGTCATACTAATTACATTTGTTATAACTGTTGTTGTTATTGTAATTAGGCCTATAATTATGTAACAATAACGCTGATAATGTACATACACAAGATCCTTGAGATTGCTATATACAGAGGTGTAGTAGTGTTTGGTTAGATGTTTGTGTAGTGTTTCAAAGTTGCTTGGGAAAAAAAACTTCAGCATGCACTTTAAAGTGTTTATTCAATATAAAGGTAGACAAAGAACAAGCAGAGAGACAGACAGACAACAGAACGTAACACAAGAGAGGACAGAGAGAACTAATGAACAGCTATATATTGATTGACATTGTGATTTATATTATATAGTACTTGCGGGGTGGTTGAGCTCTGACAGAGAGCCTGACTCTCTACTATCAGCCATCCCCTTTAACATCATTTAAAATTGTTAAATTGTCATCTTGTTATTGTTTTCTTGATGATGTTAATAAACTCCTATTGGATTGGATATTGGATTGGCTATACACAGAAAAGTATAACCCACATGTCACATACCGTAGAAGATAACTCCATACCCAAATATGACATTGTAAATTTTATTAGATGCAATGCTTTCTAAGTTGCTAGCACAGCATATGTCAACTTGCAGTTTAAAATCACTGGATAAAATCAGAAATTCTTTAATGTTTATATACGGCATAACATGCATTGTGAACTGAATTAGTATTGCTATAGGTTTGCATTTAGCTGTCCTGCTTCTATACTCTTTGTTAGAATAGGTAACTTCAAAGTCTCATCCCTCTTCATTCAACAGTTTTGTATAAACTTTGGCTATTTACATTAGTCAGATAATGTGCACAGACTTGTTGTTTATCATTATGTCCTGTCACTGCAAAACAGTCATTAGATGATTTGTATTGGACAATTTAATAGAAAAATACATTATGGACATACATGATACAATGAATGTTAATAAAATGAATGTTAAATGTTATATATTATATAAAGATTAATAAATTTCTGATTTTATCATTTATATAAAGCAGTATATGTTCTTTTTATGTTTTTCAGGCAGTTTAGCTGCACTGATTTATCAACACACCGTCACTCCTCTTGCTCTACCATGTAAACTCATTCTTCCTGAGCTGGGTATGTCGTTCACTTAATCGTGGTCATAAGCCAGTATAAAGCAAACTTTTCAGGAATCTCTTGTGTAGTTTATTGTATAGTGGTGATTTTACAGTTCACACTGTTAGTGTGTGTATGATACATGCCACTGCCAATCCATGCTGTGTCAAGTCTAGATCTAGTGTCGCTCTATAAATGTGAGCATTTAGCATTTTTTCCTAAGTAGAAATGGTAGTAGTAAGAGGAATAAGAGTACGTAGTAGTAGTCGTAGTATGGATAATTTGTAAGAGATGTCTGCGAAAGTTGCACACATTTTGTTGTCAGTAATCCAGAAATTATAGACGTAATTATCTGTACTTAGTTAATTATTAATAGAGACAAATGAATACATAATTATTGTGCTAGTTATGGTAGTAATGAATGTGGATGTTGTAACAGATATGATGCAAATGGACACAGTAGACGCAGGAACTACAGGAACAACTGCAAGGTCTCAGCTTTATGTGCAAGGAGCAGGTTAGTTCACATTTATGCCAGTTACATTGCCATTGTCTTTGTGTGCGGATTATCTGCTGTTTCTGATCCTGAAAAGTTCTGTTTTCAAGTGCTCCACGGTGTTTTAACAGTCTTTTTTGTTGATTTTCTGTTTGGCTCTGTGCCATACACTAAGTGCGTTGTCTTGCGAGCACACTTCAGGCATCTGTTGTATTTCGGCTGCAATAGATGAGGCTGCATAAGACTTTTATAAACGGACTGACGTTCTTCGAATGCGTGTAGGCCTCCGAGGTCCGGAGTACAAATCTGGGCCCCGGCGGCTTATCTGTACATGCAGGTGCAACTAAGTGCATATTCAGAGACTAATATGTCCGCATTGTTCGTGGCAAATCTAGGCCACGACGGCCCAATATGGTATGGTATGGTGTACTTATCATGTGTATTGTGTCTCGCATACATTTGCTTCTATTTTGTATTTTGTATGTTTCATGATTGATGTATTTGTATCTGGTTCCTTTGGCAAACAATAATGGATTAATGATAATTTATTTGCATCTACAACATTGATACGCATACAGACTGTTTGTGTTGTGTGTGATGTTGAACGGCAGCTTGCAACGTGCTATACATCAATAGCGTGGACACAGAGAGTCTGACAGGACCAGAGGCGCTGTCGAAAGCCATCAGCGCCACGCTGTCCACAACGACGCCACCGACGGCCACTGGCGTTCACTTCAAAGTGTCCTCGTTTGGCATTACACTTACTGATAATAAACACAGGTTGGCAACTTGGCATGGCGTGGCATAATAGGCCCAGTGCAAAGTATATTGCGACTGTTCATCATCATCATCAGCATCATCGACATGTTTAACGTGGCCTTTAATAATGTCAGTTATTGCAAGGTCCACGGGAAATGCCAGATAAAAAAACAATGATAATCAGTGATGATAAGTACCGTAAGTCATATCAGGATGTCAGAGAAGAGGAAAGTCTTGAGACGCTGTCTGAAGACCGCGAGTGACACTGTAGATGTGATGTGGAACGGAAGGTCGTTCCACGTGTTGGCGCCAGCAACTGGGAACGCCCGTTTGCCGACTGTAGAGAGTCGAACGCGCGGTACTTGTAGACGATGAGAGGTAGAAGACCGCAGCCGTCGTCTTGATGTCATGTCGGCGACACGGGTGAAACACGACTGTAGGTAAGTGCCGTGGATTGATCGGTACGTCAGGAGAGCCAATTTGAAGGAGAGCGCGCTCTGGGACGCGCAGCCAGTGAAGGCTGAGATTGAGATTGCTTTTCCGTCTGTCTGTGCCACGCATGAGCTGTGCTCAAACGGCGGATTTTTTCCAGAGTCTATTATAACAGCTGGTACTTGTAGGCCTGGGATCTGGGTTTGTTCTAAAAAATGATCACAAAAATATTCACAATGGTTTTCGGAATCTTTTAAAAGTAACTTACCTTCACCGAATATACAGTGCTACTATTTTCTTAATGACTTACTCCATCACAGTGAACAGCTCCATGGTTATATGTTACGACATATGCATGACCTGGCTGTGGCTGCATTTCGTTGGATAATTTGGCAGTCTATAAATAGATCAAAGTGGATATTTCATCAGTCACTGGTATACTCAGCTGATCTTAGCTGAACCACTTGTTATCAGTTGTTATTAATAATAATCTCAGCACAATTCACAAACAAAATCAATTATTTTGGGCCACTAAATTTCGATGCCTGGGGTGCTCTGCTTCCTGCCCCACCTTGTTATGCCAATATCACTTGTATGTGTAGGCATATACATTTCTGCACTTTCTGGTTCGTTTCTTATTGTTTGTTAAGGCGTCGCTCTCGACAGCGAGAGCACCTTAGTGCATCGGGGCTGTCCGTCTGTTCCTCTGTCCGTCTCTCCGTCCGTCTGTCGCCAAAATGCACACAAAAAAACCGATTTTCTCAAAAACTAAGCAGATCAGAGCTATGGTCTCTATTTACGACCTATAGAAAGTCATACATGGGCTTTTCAAAGAACCCATTATTGGACCCATAAAACTCAAGATGGCGGGGGCCGCCATGTTTAAAATCATTTTTGGCCATAACATAGCAGCGGATTGTCCGATTTCAATGAAATTTTGCACAGGGAAGCAGAATAGCATGGTCATAGAGGTCAGTTGACAAAAACTCTAAATTTCGAAAATTCAAGAGGGCGGAATGCCGCCATATTAAAATTAGGTTTTTGGCCATAACTCAGAAATACAGCCAGTTGCCTGATTTCAGTGAAATTTTGTGTGAGGAAGCAGTTTTTCACAGAATTTCGGCAATGGGACAGACACTAGCATTCCACAGAACGTATTTTTTGTTTTCCTAATGCGGTTTGGGCTTCGGCGAGTGGCGTCTTTGGTATTGTCTCCACTACACTTGTTTGCTTTATAATGAAAAGTATACGACATAAACAACTTTTATCCTCATTTATCAACACATTAGAATAATAATAATAATAATCAGTACATTTATAAACAGCGCCAGAGTCACGCAATGTCACAACGGCGCTGGCTGGCGACAGCGGTTATCTTCCGCCCATCAGATATGTCTTTAGGTTTCGCCGAAACG